>JADGMW010000016.1_pt1 | contig 275954 bp, 251 predicted proteins | sample 8641801 | NCBI WGS metagenome assembly JADGMW01 (sample SAMN16272018, study PRJNA661076) | feces metagenome | isolation source: fecal sample from diarrhoea affected cattle A | host: Bos taurus | place: South Africa: Lokaleng Village, Mahikeng | collected 2019-09 | reverse complement strand
TGGCCACCCCACCGGGGTGGCCATTTCCCGTTAACCCGACCCCACCCACCGGGACCAATCAGGAGAATCTTCGTGAGCGAATCAGATCGTCCCCGCCGACCAGGTGAGCGCCCTGACGGCGCTCGCGATGACCGCCGCGGCCCCGCAAAGGGCGAACCGCGTGGCAACAAGCCCCCGCGTCGAGACGCCACCGGTCGAGGTGACGCCCGAAGCGCTGGCGACAACCCCCGGCCCTTCCGTGGTGATGACCGTCCGCGGCGTTCGGAGAGCCAGACGGGCGGCGACTCTCGTCCCCGTCGTGATGGTGATCGCACGCGTCGTGACGGCGATGCCCCACGCCGGGACGGCGATCGTCCGCGTCGTGATGGCGATGCTCCGCGCAGGGACGGGGAGCGGCCTCGTCGCGACGGCGAGCGTGCATCCGGATCAGCACGCGGCGGCTCCGAGTCGCGGCCTCGCTGGAACGATGGTGCTCGACCCGAGCGTGGCGGCCGGCCTTTCGGTCCCCGGCGCCCCGGTGGTTCCGGCCGGGACGGTGTCTGGACCAAAGACGGCAAGCCGGCCCGCGGGGACCGGGATGCCCGCGATCGCGAGCCGATGGAGGATCGTGACCCCTACGGCATCCGTTCGGTGCGCAACCGGCACGATGACCCGCAGATCCCCTCGGATGTGAAGCCCGACCAGCTCGACCGCGTCGCACGCGCACAGCTGAAGACGCTGGCCAAGGAGAACGCTGACGTCGTCGCGACCCACCTCGTGATGGCGGCTCGGCTGATCGATGAGGACCCGGAGCTCGCGCACCGCCACGCGACATCCGCTGCTCGCAAGGCCGGGCGCATCGCGGTCGTGCGTGAGTCCCTCGCGATCACGGCCTACGCGGTCGGTGACTTCGCCCTGGCGCTGCGCGAACTGCGCACCTACCGGCGCATCTCTGGCCGGGATGACCAGCTGCCGATGATGGTTGACTCGGAGCGCGGCCTTGGCCGCCCCGACCGTGCGCTCGAGCTTGGCCGTTCGGTCCAGCGCGAGACGCTGCCCGTCGATGTCCAGGTCGAACTCGCCATTGCGATGTCGGGTGCCCGGCTGGACCTTGGCCAGACGGATGCCGCGCTCCTTGAGCTGGAGATCCCGCAGCTGGATCCGCAACGCGCCTACAGTTGGAGCCCCGCGCTGTTCTCGGCCTACGCCGCGGTGCTCGAGGATCTCGGGCGCGCAGCGGACGCCGAGGCCTGGTACCGCCGCGCCGATATTGCGGCGGCAGCGCTCGCTGGCGAAGTGTCGAACGAAGAGGATGTCATTGAGGTTTTTGAAGAGGAAGCCGACGACGAAGGCGCCACACTCGGCAGCGACGACACCGACGGGGTCGCCCCAGACGAAGGCCGCATCGACGCAGACAGCGCAGGACCGAAGGACGACAGCAGCAGCGATTGAGCGCAGCGCGACGGCACTTCAGGCGGGGGAGACTCCGCTCAGCGGTATCGACTGCGTCATGGTCGACCTTGACGGGGTCGTCTACAAGGGCGACCACGCCATCCCTGCTGCAGTCGAGAGCCTGACCTCGACGACGCTCCGCGTCGGCTACCTGACGAACAACGCGTCGCGCACGGCGGCCTCGGTGGCCGAGCACCTGCAGCGCCTCGGCCTGCCGGCATCCGAATCGGATGTCGTCACCTCCTCGCAGGCGGCGGCGCGACTGCTGCTTGGGCTCGTCGACGAGGGTGCCGAGGTGCTCGTGGTCGGGGGAGAGGGCCTCATCGTGGAGGTTGAGCGCGCGGGGCTCAAGCCGGTGCGCACCGCGAGTGACGCGACGGCTGCCGTCGTGCAGGGCTTCTCGCCCGAGGTCGGGTGGAAGGACCTGGCCGAGGCGGCATATGCCCTGCAGGGTGACCACGCCGAGCGGCACTGGGTCGCGACGAACAACGACTGGACGATCCCGCTGGCGCGAGGCGTCGCGCCGGGCAACGGAACCCTCGTCTCTGCCGTGCACACGGCCGTGGCGAGACTGCCCGTGATCGCGGGCAAGCCCGAGACGCCCATCTTCGAGGCGGCGATGGAACGTTTCGGTGCACGCACCGCCCTGTTCGTGGGCGACCGGCTCGACACCGACATTCTCGGCGCCAACCGGGCTGGCCTTCGTTCGGCGCTCGTGCTGACGGGCATCGACGGGGCGCGCCAGTTGCTCGCGGCCGACCCCTCGATGCGTCCCGATGTGATCCTGGGCGACCTGTCGGAGCTCGACGCGCCCTATCCCGAGGTCGTCACCGAGGCTGATGGTGTCACGCGCGTGGGTACGTCTGCCGTGCGGCTTGAGGGGCGCACGCTCGAGCTCGTGGAAGCCGGGAGTTTTGCGGATCTCGTGCGCGCGGCATCCGCTGCCGTGTGGGGTTCCGGGATGGCGATCTTCGCGATCGACGTGACCGGGCCGCTGCTCGACGCCTTGCGCATCGCACGCTGAGCGGGCCGTCAACGGCCTCGCGGCCGTGTGTGGTGGAATTGGGGCATGGACCAGGAGCAAGCAGTGCGTGATGACGCCGCGGCTGATGGCGAGTTCGTGTCTCGACTGCGCGTGATCGAGGACCAGCCGCTCGAGCAGCGCGCGGAGGCCTTCGTGCAGGTGCACGACGAGCTCCTCGCCACGCTCGAGGCGGGGGAGAACTCGCATCGCTGAGACGACCCGTCTCGACGCGGCACTTGCCGCGCGCGGACTCGCTCGATCGCGCACCCACGCCGCGCGCCTGATCGCGGACGGCCTCGTGAGTGTGGACGGCGTGCAGGCGGTGAAGTCGTCGCAGCAGGTGCTCGACTCGAGCGCGATCGAGGTTGCGGGCGCCGACCACTACGTCAGCCGCGCCGCGCACAAGCTGGTCGCGGCGCTGGATGCCTTCGCACTTCCGGTTGCAGGGCGCACGGCGCTGGATGTTGGCGCATCGACGGGCGGGTTCACTCAGGTCCTGTGCGAACGCGACGTCGCGCGGGTGGTCGCCCTCGATGTGGGGCACGGGCAGCTCGCGGCTGAGGTTGCGGCCGATCCCCGTGTCACGGTCGTGGAGGGGTTCAATGCCCGCGAGCTCAGCCCGGCATCGCTCGCAGAGGCCGTGGGCGAGCCGATGGCGCCTGACCTCGTGGTGGGTGACCTGTCGTTCATCAGCCTCACCATGATCATCCCGGCGCTCGTGCGGACGGCCGCCGAGGGAGCCGACCTCGTGCTCCTCGTGAAGCCGCAGTTCGAGGTGGGGCGCACGGGCATCCGCGAGGGAATCGTGCGTGACCCCGGCCTGAGGGCGGACGCCGTGGCGACCGTGCTGTGGAGCGCCTGGGATGCTGGGCTCGGCACGGCGGGTATCGTCTCCTCACCAATCCTCGGCGGCGCGGGTAATCACGAGTACCTCGTGCATCTCAGCACTGTCGGCAGCAATCCGACAGAATGGTTGGAGCGCGTTTCAGAGCTGAGCCGGTGACCCGGTTGGCCAGACCACTAGGGAGTGCCGAGTGAGTGCAGGTGACGGTTCGTCCACTGTGGCGGGCGCACGCAGCATCCTTGTCGTCTCGCACACGGGTCGCACGGAATCGCTCGCTGCGGCGGCGCAGGTCTGTCGCGAACTGCTCGACGGTGGGGTCGCGGCGGTCACGACGCGAGAGGAACGCCAGGACCTCATTAAGCATGACCCCGCGCTCGAGACGATTCGCGTGCTGGGCGAGGACGTCTCGATCGACATGCTCGAGCTCGGCATCGTGCTGGGCGGCGACGGCACGATCCTTCGCGCGGCGGAACTGCTGCGCGGCTGCTCGGCTCCCATCCTCGGCGTGAACCTTGGGCACGTGGGCTTCCTCGCCGAGAGCGAGCGCGACGACCTCGCCGAGACGGTGCGTCGTGCCCTCAACCGCGACTACCTCGTGGAGCAGCGCATGACGCTCGACGTGCGGGTCAAGGTCGGTAACGCGGTCGCCTACGAGACCTGGGCACTCAATGAGGCGACGGTCGAGAAGGCGAGCCGCGAACGGATGCTCGAGGTCGTGATCGAGGTCGACCGGCGGCCGCTCTCGTCGTTCGGTTGCGATGGCGTCGTGATGTCGACCCCGACCGGTTCGACGGCATATTCCTTCTCCGCGGGTGGACCCGTCGTCTGGCCCGCCGTGGATGCGCTCCTGCTCGTGCCGCTGAGTGCCCACGCCCTCTTCGCGCGGCCCCTCGTCGTGGGCCCGGATTCCGTGCTGGCCGTCGAGGTGCTCGACCGCACGCAGGGTAACGGGGTGCTGTGGTGTGACGGACGCCGTACCTGGGACCTGCCGCCCGGTGCCCGTGTCGTGGTGCGGCGCTCCGAACTCACGGTGCGTCTCGCGCGCCTTCACCAGGCTCCCTTCACCGACCGGCTCGTCAACAAGTTCCAGCTCCCGGTTGCAGGATGGCGGGGTCCAGAGAGCACGGCGACGCGCGAGGTCCCAATCCAGGCGGCACATGAGTGACTCGGCAGTACCTGGGGAGGGCGTGAGGTGATCGAGGAGATCCAGATCCGCAATCTCGGGGTCATCGGCGAGGCGAGCCTGCCGCTCGGGCCCGGATTCACGGCGCTCACGGGTGAGACGGGCGCGGGCAAGACCATGGTCGTCACGGCGCTGGGGCTCCTGCTCGGTGCCCGTGCCGACAGCGGTGTCGTGCGCAAGGGCAACCCGGCGGCCTCGGTCGAGGGGCGGTGGCTCATCGACGAGCGCAGCCCGGTGACGGAGCGGGTCGCGGATGCCGGCGGCGAGATCGATCCCATCGGCGGCAGTCGTGCCGAACTGATCCTGAACCGCAGCGTCACCGCGGAGGGACGCAGCCGGGCTGTCGTCGGGGGGCGCTCGGCTCCCGTTGGCGTGCTCGCCGACCTGGGGAGCCAGCTCGTCGTCGTGCACGGCCAGTCCGAGCAGTTGCGCCTCAAGTCGTCCACCGCCCAGCGAGAGGCTCTCGACCGTTTCGCGGGCGAGGAGCTCGCGACGGTGCTCGCGGAGTACCAGTCGGTGTACCGCGAGTGGCAGGACAGCCAGGGCGAGCTCGATGTGCTCGTGGCCGAGCGGGACCGCCGAGCGCGCGAGGCCGAGGAGCTGCGCGGAGCGCTCGATGAGATCGAGGCAGTCGCGCCGCTTCCCGATGAGGACACGCAGCTCGATGAGCGCATCGAGCGCCTCGGAAACCTCGAGGACCTGCGCCTCGCCGCCGAGTCGGCCCGCGTGCTCCTGGCCGGCGACCTCGATGAGACTCCGGCCGCCGCAACGCTCCTCGATGCCGCGCGCCGACAGCTTGAGCGGGTGTCGGACCACGATGCCTCGCTGGCCTCCATCGCCGAAGCCGTGACGAGCGCATCCTTCGTTGTTGCCGACCTCGGCTCACAGTTGGCGAGCTACCTCGGCGGGCTCGACGCCGAGGCCGCCACGGAACTCGAGCGCCTCCAGGAACGCCGGGCAGAACTTGCCACGCTCACGCGGAAGTACGGGCCGACCCTGGGTGACGTCATCGCGTTCGTCGACGAGGGGAGCGCACGACTCCTCGAACTCGACAGTGACAGCGACCGCATCAGCGAGCTCTCGGCATCCGTCGAGCGCAGCAGGGAGCAGATCGGAACGCTCGCCTCCCGACTGCACGCCATCCGGGCCGCCGCGGCCGGCAGGCTCGGCGACGAGGTCAGCGCCGAATTGAGCGCGCTCGCGATGCCCGACGCGACCCTCGCGGTCGAGGTCACGGAGCGGGCGGAGTATGGGCTCAGCGGGAAGGACCAGGTCGCCCTGCTCCTGCAGCCCCACCCGGGTGCCGAGCCGCGTCCGCTCGGCCGGGGCGCATCCGGGGGAGAGCTCTCGCGGGTCATGCTAGCGATTGAGGTCGTGCTGGCGGGAAGCGACCCCGTGCCGACCTTCGTCTTCGATGAGGTCGATGCGGGCGTCGGTGGCGCCGCGGCGATCGAGATCGGTCGACGACTCGCCCGACTCGCGGAGCGTTCGCAGGTCATCGTCGTCACGCATCTAGCCCAGGTGGCAGCATTCGCGAGCAACCACCTCTCGGTCGTGAAAGACAGCGACGGCTCGGTAACGGCGAGCAGCGTGCGCCAATTGACGGGCGAGGAGCGCACTGCCGAGATGGCGCGACTGCTCTCGGGCCTGCCCGACTCCTCGAGCGGCCTCGAACACGCGCGAGAACTGCTGGAGCTCGCCGCCGAATAACACAGGTGCCGGTGATAGGCTGCAAACCCGTGGTGGACAATTCGAACGCGGGCACAACCAAGCACATCTTCGTCACTGGGGGTGTCGTCTCCTCCCTGGGCAAGGGCCTCACGGCGGCCAGCTTGGGCAACCTCCTGACGGCCCGCGGTCTGCGCGTCGTCATGCAAAAGCTCGATCCCTATCTCAACGTGGATCCGGGCACCATGAACCCTTTCCAGCACGGTGAGGTCTTCGTGACGGATGACGGCGCCGAGACCGACCTCGACATCGGGCACTACGAGCGCTTCCTCGACATCAACCTCGACCAGGCGGCCAACGTCACGACGGGCCAGATCTACTCGACCGTGATCGCGCGCGAGCGCCGCGGTGAGTACCTCGGTGACACCGTGCAGGTCATCCCGCACATCACCGACGAGATCAAGCGCCGGATGCGCCTGCAGGCGCAGGAGCCGGCCGACGGCAGCCCGCGCCCCGACGTCATCATCACCGAGATCGGCGGAACGGTCGGCGACATCGAATCGCAGCCCTTCATCGAGGCGGCCCGCCAGGTGCGTCACGAGCTCGGCCGCAACAACTGCTTCTTCGTGCACGTCTCGCTGGTTCCCTACCTCAGCGCGGCGGGCGAGCAGAAGACCAAGCCGACGCAGCACTCCGTCGCGGCCCTGCGCTCGATCGGTATCCAGCCGGATGCCATCGTGCTGCGTTCCGACCGCCCCGTCGCCGACAGCATGAACCGCAAGATCGCGCTCATGTGTGACGTCGACCCGGAGGCGGTCGTCAACTGCCCCGACGCATCCAGCATCTATGACATCCCGAGCACGCTGCACGAGCAGGGTCTCGACGCGTACATCATCGACCACCTCGGCCTCGAGGCGAGCGACGTCGACTGGACGGGCTGGCAGGGCCTGCTCGATGTCGTGCACAACCCCAAGCACGAGGTGACGATCGGGCTCGTCGGCAAGTACATCGATCTTCCCGACGCCTACCTCTCCGTCACGGAGGCGCTCAAGGCTGGCGGCTTCGCCAAGGACACGCGCGTGCGTCTCGAGTGGGTGCCGTCTGACGAGTGTGAGACGCCCGAGGGTGCCTCGCGCATGCTCTCGCACCTCGACGGCATCTGCGTGCCCGGCGGCTTCGGCATCCGCGGCATCGAGGGCAAGCTCGGTGCCCTGCGCTTCGCGCGGGAGAACGGCATCCCGACCCTGGGGCTGTGCCTCGGCCTGCAGTGCATGGTGATCGAGTACGCGCGGGACGTCGCGGGCCTCGCGGGGGCGTCGTCGACCGAGTTCGACCCGGGCACGCCCGTGCCGGTCATCGCGACCATGGCCGAGCAGGTCGACATCATCGCTGGCGGCGACCTGGGTGGCACCATGCGCCTCGGCCTCTACGAGGCGGCCCTCGCCGAGGGTTCGATCGCCTCGGAGCTCTACGGCGGCCCGAGCGCGTCCGAGCGTCACCGCCACCGCTACGAGGTCAACAACGCCTACCGCGAGCAGATCGCGGATGCCGGCCTGTGGTTCTCGGGCACCTCGCCCGACGGCACGCTCGTCGAGTATGTTGAGCTGCCGCGCGACGTGCACCCGTTCTACGTGGGCACGCAGGCGCACCCGGAGCTGCGCTCGCGGCCCAACAACGCGCATCCGCTCTTCTCCGGTCTCGTCGCGGCAGCGCTCGACCGGCAGCGCGCGAGCCGCCTCTTCGAGGTCAGCGAGGCATCCGAGACCACCGCGGTCTGAGCGATGGGCGCTGAGCGGGGGAGTGACGAGCTGCTCGCGGACGAGCCCGCGCCGCAGGCGATCCTCGCCTCCGCCACGGTGTTCGAGGGCGCCGTCTGGGACGTGCGCCGCGACCGGTTCACCTATGGCGACGGCGAGATCGTGCGCGAATACGTGGCGCACACGGGCGCCGTCGCCGTGCTCGCCCTCGACGAGCACGAGCGGATGCTCGTGATCAAGCAGTATCGCCACCCCATCGCGACTCGTGACTGGGAACTTCCCGCCGGCCTGCTCGACCAGGAGGGTGAGGACCCGCTCGAGGCGGCCAAGCGCGAACTCGAGGAGGAGGTCGACCTCTCGGCCCGCGAGTGGAGCCCGCTGGTGGAGTTCTTCACCTCGCCGGGCGGGAGCGACGAGCTCCTGCGCGTCTACCTCGCGCGCGGCCTCGAGACGGTCACGCACGACTTCGAGCGCGGCGACGAGGAGGCCGACATGGAGCTCCGCTGGGTCGCGATCGATGAGGTGCTGGACGCGATCCGGGCGGGGCGCGTGCGCAACGGCATCCTCGTCGCGGCCACCCTGGCGCTCGCCGCGGGACGGTAGCGCCGTGACGGGCGAGGCCCTGCCGGTGCTCGTCGACCGGTACCTGCGGCACCTCGGCATCGAGCGCGGGCGCGCGGCGAACACGCTCGCGGCGTATGGGCGCGACCTGGGGCGGTATCTCGAGTTCCTTGGGGCACGCGGCATCCGCGCGCTCGACTCGGTGTCTGGCACGGATGTCGCTGCGTTCACGCAGGCGCTTGCCGCGGGGGAGGGCAAGAGCGCCTCATCGGTCGCGCGAGCGCTGTCGTCGGTGCGCGGCTTCCACCGCTTCTGCCTCGATGAGGGCTATGCGACGACGGATGCCGCGGCCGAACAGAAGCCGCCGAAGCTCGCGCTGCGCCTGCCGAAGGCGATCGGGCTCGACCAGGTGGAGGCGATCCTGGCGGCGGCCGCGGGTGACGACCCCGTGTCGCTGCGCGATCGCGCGCTCCTCGAACTGCTCTATGCGACGGGAGCACGCGTCTCGGAAGCCGTGGGGCTCAACGTCGACGACGTCCTGGGCGAGGGGGACGTCGTGCGGCTGCTCGGCAAGGGCGGCAAGCAGCGCATCGTTCCACTGGGTTCGTATGCGCGGGAGGCGATCGACGCGTACCTCGTGCGCGCCCGGCCCGGGATGTCGGCGAAGGGCAAGGCGACGCCGGCGCTGTTCCTCGGCGTGCGTGGTGCCAGGGTCTCGCGGCAGAACGCGTGGCTGATCATCCGCGCGCGGGCCGAGCAGGCCGGCATCGAAGGCGAGGTCTCCCCGCACACCCTGCGGCACTCCTTCGCGACCCATCTGCTCGAGGGCGGCGCGGACGTGCGCGTCGTGCAGGAGCTGCTCGGCCACTCCTCGGTCGCCACGACGCAGCTCTACACGCTCGTGACGGCGGACACGCTCCGCGACATGTACACGACGGCGCACCCGCGCGCGCGGTGACGGCCCGCGAACCTTCAAGCACGGGTCGAGGTGACCTGCTCGCCGCCCACGCGTTGCGTCGGGGCCGCGGTCGACCTCCTCGATAGAATCGGGGCTTGCAGCCCGAGCATCCAATCGGGCCTGCGCTCACTGTGAGGATGAAGCGGATGGCGAGATCACGGGACATGTCGGCGGAACTCGACGGGGTCGACGTGCAGGCAGTGTCGCCCAAGCTGGGCCCCACGGGCCGGCCGGCACGCACCTTCGGCGAGCCTGAACCGCTGGGCTCGCACGGCCCTGCCCGCATCATCGCGCTCTGCAACCAGAAGGGCGGCGTCGGCAAGACGACGACGACCATCAGCGTGGGGGCGGCGCTCGCCGACTACGGCCGCCGCGTGCTTGCGATCGACTTCGACCCGCAGGGTGCGCTCTCGGCGGGCCTGGGCGTGCAGACGCACGACGTGCCCAACATCTACGACCTCCTGCTCGGCACCCTGAAGGACCCCCACGAGGCGATCCAGCAGACGGCGACGCCCGGCCTCGACGTGATCCCGGCGAACATCGACCTCTCGGCGGCGGAGGTGCACCTCGTCAATGAGGTCGCGCGCGAGCAGATCCTCGCCGGCGTGCTGCGCAAGGTCAAAGACGAGTACGACGTCATCCTGATCGACTGCCAGCCCTCGCTCGGCCTGCTGACCGTCAACGCCCTCACGGCGAGCCACGGCGTGCTCATTCCCCTCGAGTGCGAGTTCTTCGCCCTCCGCGGCGTCGCGCTGCTCATCGAGACGATCGAGAAGGTCAAGGACCGGCTCAACCCGGCCATCCAGCTCGACGGCATCCTCGCCACGATGTACGACTCGCGCACGCTGCACTCCCGTGAGGTGCTCGAGCGGGTCGTCGAGACCTTCGGCGACAAGGTGTTCGAGACCGTCATCGGCCGCACCATCAAGTTCCCCGACGCATCCGTCGCCGCAGCGCCCATCACCCAGTTCGCCCCCGAACACGCGGCCGCCGAGGCCTACCGGCAGCTCGCGAGAGAGCTCGTATTCCGCGGTGCGGTCGCTTGACGCCGTGACGGTGACTGAGGGGGCGGATGCCGCGGGCGGTGCCGGTTCCGCCGGCTTCACCGTCACCGTGGGCGACTTCGACGGGCCGTTCGACCTGCTGCTGACGCTGATCGGCAAGCATGAGCTCGACATCACCGAGGTCTCACTGAGCCTCGTGACATCCGAGTTCATCGCCTACCTGCGCACGCTCGACACGCACGACGAGCTCAACGAGGCGAGCGAGTTCCTCGTGGTGGCCGCGACACTGCTCGACCTCAAGGTGGCGGGGCTGCTGCCGCAGGGCGAGCTCGTCGACGCGGAGGATGTCGCGCTGCTGGAGGCCCGCGACCTGCTGTTCGCCCGCCTGCTGCAGTACCGCGCTTTCAAGCAGGCCTCGGCGTGGTTCGACGAGCGGCTCACGGCCGAGTCGAGCCGCACGGTGCGCTCGGTGCGGCTGGAGGAGAAGTTCCGCGCCTCGACGCCCGAGCTCGTGTGGACGCTGTCGCCCGAAGACTTCGCCGCGCTCGCCGCCGTGGCGCTCGCGCCCAAGGAACTGCCGACCGTGGGGCTCGACCACCTGCACGCGCCGCTCGTGAGCATCCGGGAGCAGGCCGCGACGGTCGTTGCCCTGCTGCGTCGCGGCGAGCCCATGACGTTTCGCCAGCTCATCGCTGGTGCGGAGCAGAAGGGTGTCATCATCGCGCGCTTCCTCGCCGTGCTCGAGCTCTACCGCGGCGCCGCGATCTCCTTCGAGCAGATCGAGCCGCTCGGCGAACTGACCGTGCAGTGGACAGCGGAACACTGGTCCGACGAGAACCTCGCCAACCTGGGGGCTGACTATGGCAACTGATGAGAGCACCGCGACGATCGAGACCGAAGCGGATGTCGCGGCTCCCGCGCCGCCGACGGCCGAGGAGCTTCGCGCTCGCCTTGAGGCGATCCTCATGGTCGTCGATGAGCCGCAGGGCGTCGTGACGCTCGCGACGGCGCTCGGGGCACCCGTCAAGGCGGTGCGCGCAGCGATCGACGCGCTCGTCGCGGACTACGACGGTGAGGCGGCGTCACCACGGCGCGGCTTCGAGCTGCGCGAGGTCGGCGGCGGGTGGCGCATCTATGTGCGCGAGGAGCATGACGCGATCGTCAAGGACTTCGTGCTGACCCAGAACCCGAGCCGCCTCTCGCAGGCGGCCCTCGAGACGCTTTCCGTGATCGCCTACAAGCAGCCGATCACTCGCGGCGCGATCGCGTCGATCCGCGCCGTCAACGTCGATTCCGTCGTGCGCACGCTGCTGGGGCGCGGGCTCATCACCGAGGCATTCACGGATGCCGAGACGGGCGCGATCCACTACGCCACGACCGACCTGCTGCTGGTGCAGCTCGGCATCAACTCCCTCGACGAACTCCCGCCGATCTCGCCCCTGCTCGCCGATGGATCGGAGGGCTTCGATGACGTTCGCTGATTCGGAGCAGCCTGAGGGCGTACGGCTGCAGAAACTCATGGCCGCCGCGGGCGTTGCCTCGCGTCGCGTCTCGGAGAACCTCATCGCGGCGGGCCGCGTCGAGGTCAACGGCGAGGTCGTGACCGAGCTCGGGCGTCGAGTCATGCCGGAGGACCAGGTGTCGGTCGATGGCGTCGCCATCCAGCTCGACACCTCGCGGCGCTACGTCATGCTCAACAAGCCGGTCGGCATCGTCAGTTCGCTGCAGGATGAGCGCGGGCGTCCCGACCTGGGCCGCTTCGTCTCGCAGTACGAGGAACGGCTCTTCAACGTCGGCCGCCTCGACGCGCAGACCTCCGGACTGCTGATCCTCACGAACGATGGCGAGATGGCGCACGTGCTCGCGCATCCGTCGTTCGGGGTCATGAAGACCTACATCGCGAAGGTGCGCGGCAAGGTCACGGCCCAGACCATCGCGAAGCTCACGACCGGCTTCGAGCTGGACGACGGCTTCATCGCCGCCGACAAGGCTCGACTCCTCACGAGCGGCAGCAACGCTGATGCGTCGATGGTCGAGATCACGCTGCACTCGGGCCGCAACCGCATCGTGCGACGGATGCTCGACGAGGTCGGGCATCCCGTCATCGACCTGGTGCGTCGCCAGTTCGGTCCGCTGCACCTCGGCACGCTCAAGGCGGGACAGATGCGTGACCTGACGAAGGAAGAGGTCGGCAAGCTGTTGACGATCGCGCGAGAGAACGGATCCACCCGGTGAACGGCTCGATTGCAAGGACGAAGGGTCCCGTCAGGGTCGTCGGCGCAGGACTCCTCGGCGCGAGCGTCGGCCTCGGGCTGAGGGAGAAGGGCGTCGAGGTCATCCTGCACGACGCCTCACCCACGACCCTGAGCCTCGCCGTCGATTACGGGGCGGGGCGCCGGGCCGAGCCCACGGATTCGCCCGCGCTCGTCGTCGTCGCGGTGCCGCCCGACCTCGTGGCGGAGGTCGTGGCGCAGGAGCTGCAGGCGCATCCGAATGCCCTCGTGACGGATGTCGCGAGCGTGAAGATGGCGCCCCTCGCCGAGCTGAGCCTCGTCGGCGCCGACCTCTCGCGCTACATCGGCTCGCACCCCATGGCCGGCCGCGAGCGGGGCGGCGCCATCTCGGCGCGCGCCGATCTCTTCATCGGGCGCCCGTGGGTCATCGCGGCGAACGCCGGGATCCCGCCGGCACAGATCTCGGTCATCGAGCAGCTCGCCCTCGACCTCGGCGCCGTGCCCGTCGCGATGAGCGCCGAGGATCATGACCGCGCTGTCGCACTCATCTCGCACGTGCCCCAAGCGGTCTCCACGCTCCTGGCCCGGCGCCTCGTCGACGCGGAGGACAAGTCGCTCTCCCTCGCCGGGCAGGGCCTGCGTGACACGACGCGCATCGCCGCGAGTGCGCCCGAGCTGTGGGTGCAGATCATGGGGGCGAACTCGAAGTTCATCATCGAGGTGCTTCGCGACATGCGCACCGACCTCGACGTGCTCATCCACTCCCTGTCTGACCAGGAGGCGTCTGGCGCCCGTCGCTCGCTCGCCCAGATCCTCGCCGGGGGAAATGCGGGAGTCGCGCGCCTTCCAGGCAAGCACGGCCAGGATCGGCGCTTCGCGCAGATCACGGTGAAGGTCGACGACCGCCCGGGCGAGCTCGCCCGGCTGCTCACCGAGATCGGCGAAGTCGGGGTCAACATGGAGGACCTGCGCCTCGAGCACTCGCCCGGCGCGCAGATCGGCCTCGCGGAGATCGCCGTGCTGCCCGAGGTGGAGGAGCGCCTCGTGGCCGAGCTTGAGCAGCGCGGCTGGAAGATCGCGGGCGCGTACCGTTGAGTGCGCCGGAGCACACGGCAGAGCAGCACGCCGCAATGAGGGAGACCATGCAGGAGAAGATCATCGTCGCGGTCGACGGACCCGCAGGCAGCGGCAAGTCGAGCGTGAGCCGCGCCGCCGCCCGGCGCCTCGGCTTCGACTACCAGGACACGGGCGCCGCATACCGTGCCCTCGCCTGGTTCGTGCTCGAGCGGGGCATCGACCCCAGCGACCAGGAGGCGGTCGTCTCGGCGCTCGCCGACTTCGACTACGCGATCGGCATCGACCCCGACGACTACTTCGTGCGCGTCGGGGGAGTCGATGTCGAGGCGGCCATCCGCGAGCCGCGGATCTCGGCGGTCGTCAGCTCGGTCGCGGGCATCCTGCCCGTGCGTGCCTACCTCGTCGACCTGTTCCGTCACGTGATCGACTCGAGCGACAAGCCGGGCGTCATCACGGAGGGCAGGGACATCACGACCGTGGTGTGCCCGGATGCGCCCGTGCGCATTCTTCTCACAGCATCCGAAGAAGCTAGAATGGCGAGGCGCTCCGCTGAAATCACGGGGCAGTCGGCTGCCGAGGTCGCGAAGCATCTCACTTCGCGTGACGCGCAGGATTCCCGGGTGGTGGACTTCATGAACGCCGCGGAGGGCGTCACGGCGATCGACTCCACCAATCTCGACTTTGACCAGACCATCCAGGCGGTGGTCGATCTCGTGCACGATCGCGTCGGCTGATGCCGTCGCCGTGCCAGGACTGAAGGACACCAATGGCTGACCACGACGACTTCCCAGAGCTCGACGAGCAACTCGCCGAACGCATGGCGGCCCTCTCCGAGGACGAAGCGGCCATTCGGGCGAACGCCCTGCGCGCCGGGCTCGCGGACTACGAGCTCGACGAGGAGGACATCGATCTCCTCGAGGCGACGGGTGACGACGCTGACGAGGTCGTGTACCTCCCGGCCCTGCCCGTGCTCGCGGTCGTGGGTCGGCCAAACGTCGGTAAGTCCGCCCTCATCAACCGCATCCTCGGCCGGCGCGAGGCCGTCGTTGAAGACACCCCCGGTGTCACCCGCGACCGCGTGACCTACAAGGCCGAGTGGAACGAGCGTCGCTTCACCCTCGTCGACACGGGCGGGTGGGAGCCGGATGCCCGCGGCATCGACGCATCCGTCGCCGCCCAGGCCGAGGTCGCCGTCGACCTGGCCGACGCCGTGCTCTTCGTCGTCGACGCCAACGTCGGCGCGACCGCGACCGACGAGCACGTCGTGCGGATGCTCCGCCAGGCGAAGCGGCCCGTCATCCTAGTCGCGAACAAGGTCGACGATGTGCGGCAGGAGCCGAACGCGGCCGAACTCTGGAGCCTTGGCCTCGGACAGCCGTGGCCCGTCTCGGCCCTGCACGGCCGCGGCGTCGCCGACCTGCTCGACCACGCCCTCACGGTGCTGCCCGAGATCTCTGCCGTCGCGAAGGAGGAGGTCGGCGGACCCCGTCGCGTCGCGATTCTCGGTCGACCCAACGTGGGCAAGTCGAGCCTGCTCAACAAGGCCGCGGGCGAGGAGCGCGTCGTCGTCAACGACCTCGCGGGCACCACGCGCGACCCGGTCGATGAGCAGGTGGAGATCGCGGGCAAGGTGTGGCGCTTCGTCGACACCGCCGGCATCCGTCGTCGGGTGAACCTCTCGCAGGGCGCCGACTTCTATGCCTCGCTGCGCACGAGTGCCGCCCTCGAGAAGGCGGAGGTCGCCGTCGTCGTGCTCGACGTGACCGAGCCGATCAGCGTGCAGGACCTCAAGATCATCGACCTCGTGCTCGAGTCGGGCCGTGCCCTCGTGCTGGCCTACAACAAGTGGGACCTGCTCGACGACGAGCGCCGCATCTACCTCGAGCGTGAGATCGAACAGGACCTCTCGCACGTCTCGTGGGCACCGCGCGTCAACATCTCCGCCAAGACGGGACGCCACCTGGAGAAGCTCGTGCCTGCCCTCGAGACCGCGCTCGAGTCGTGGGACACGCGCATCCCGACTGGCAAGTTCAATGCGCTGCTCGCCGACCTGACGGCCGAGCACCCGCATCCGGTTCGCGGCGGAAAGCAGCCGCGCATCCTGTTCGGCACGCAGGCGTCGAGCCGGCCGCCGACGTTCGTGCTCTTCACGACCGGGTTCCTCGACCCGCAGTACCGCCGCTTCATCCAGCGACGCCTGCGCGAGATCTTCGGCTTCGAAGGCACGCCGATCAACGTCAACATGCGGGTACGGGAGAAGCGCAAGCGCTAGGCTTCCTCCCCAGATTGGGGGTTGGTCGATGATTCCTCGTCGACCCTAGACTCGCCCTCGTGACCGCCGACGAAAGCCGAATTCGCTCGGTGCTCGACCGCTTTGCGGCGCGCGCCGACGTGGGGGCCGTCTCATTCGCGCTCGCGACTCCCAGCACGGGGTGGTCGATGCTCTATGAGAGCGAGTCGCCCGCACGCCCGTACTTCATCGGGTCGATTACGAAGCTTTACACGGCGGCCATCATCATGCAGTTGCGCCAGGAGGGCGTGCTGGGGCTCGATGACCCCATCACGACCTTCCTCGACCCCGACCTGGTCTCCGGCATCCACGTCTATCGCGAGACGGACTACTCGGAGCAGATCACGGTGCGGCACCTGCTCTCGCACACCTCCGGCCTGCCGAACTACCTCATGCAGCCCCGCGACGACGGTGGCTCGGTCTTCGGGGACGCGCTCGAGCGCGACCGCGGGTGGACCTTCGACCAGGCGCTGGGCGTGACGCGCACCATGCGACCGGCGTTCCCTCCCGGCACGTCGCGCCGAGCCCACTTCTCGCACACCAACTACGCGATCCTCGGCCGCATCATCGAGCAGGCGACGAGCGTGCCCTGGGAGGCCGCCGTCGCCGAGCGCATCATCGGGCCGCTCGGGCTCGCGGGCACGTGGTCGTTCTCCGTCGGTGACGTCGACCGCTATGACGGTGTCTCGCCCGTGCTGCACGGCCGTCGCACGGTGCGGCTGCCGCTCACGATGGCCTCGGTGCGGGCGCAGGGCGGCATCGTCTCGACTGCGGAGGACGGCATCGTGTTCTTGCGCGCGCTGCTCGGCGGTTCGCTCTTCGACCGGCAGTTCGTGGGCGAGATGACGGGGGACTGGCGGCGACTGACCTTTCCCAGCCACGCGGGCGTGGGCATCATGCGCAGCCGCATCTCGGCGCTCGCAAGCCGGGGCGGACCGCGTGAGTTCGTGGGGCATCCGAGTTCCACCGGTGCCGTGCTCTACTTCGCCCCGGGTGCGGGACTCTTCATCTCCGGCACGATCAACCAGATGCAGAACGCGGATGTCTCGCGCCGCCTGCTCGCGCAACTGGCCGTCGCGGCGAAGGGCATCGTGGGGGCGTAACCGCCCGGGGGAATAGCCGCCGGGAGCAGGCCGTTGCAGCCCATGATGACTTCTTCTGCGACTGACTCCGCTCCTGCCACTCCGCTTCGCCTCTCGGTGCTCGACCTGATTCCGGTGCGAAGCAACCAGGCGTCAGGGGATGCCGTGGCCGCCACGATCGAGCTGGCCAAGGTCGCTGATGAGCTCGGCTTCGAGCGCTTCTGGGTCGCGGAGCACCACAACATGCCCGCGGTCGCGTCGACGAACCCGGCCGTGCTGATCGGCATCATCGGCGCGAACACCTCGCGCATCCGCGTGGGCTCCGGTGGGGTCATGCTGCCGAACCATTCGCCGCTCGTCGTGGCGGAGCAGTTCGCGATCCTTGAGGCGGCGTTCCCCGGTCGCGTCGACCTGGGGCTCGGCCGGGCGCCCGGCAGCGACCCCGTGATCACGTCGTTCCTGCGCTCGAGCGGCACGACGAGCGACGTGAACGCCTTCGAGCAGAATGTGCAGGACATCGCAACGCTGCTCGACACCGAGGGCGCGATGCTGCAGCTGCCAAACGGTCGCAGCTATGCCTTGAGCGCCACGCCGAAGGCGTCCGCTGTGCCGCAGACCTGGCTCCTCGGTTCGAGTGACTACTCCGCGCGGCTCGCCGCCAAGCTGGGGCTGCCCTACGTCTTCGCCCACCACTTCTCGGGGGAGGGGACCGAGCGCATTCTGGAGCTCTATCGCAGTGGTTTCACGCCCGCCGCCGAGGGTGACTCGCCCCGCACCTTCCTCACGCTCAACGTCTCGGTCGCGCCGACCGCGCAGGAGGCGATGGCCGCCGCGCTGCCCAACCTGCAGCAGATGGCGCGCCTGCGCACGGGCGCACCGCTCGGGCCGCTGGCGACGATCGAGGAGGCGGCGCGCGCCGAGCTAACGCCCGCACAGCAGCAGACCGTCGACGCCATGCTCGAGCGCTGGGTCATCGACGAGCCTGTGGCGGCCGCTCGCCGCATCCGCGAACTCGCGCGACGCTACGGGGTCGACGAGGTCATGGTCGTGCCCGGCCTCTCGGCCAGCGACGCGGATGCCGCGAATGCCACGCCCGCCCGCGTCGACGCCCTCCGGCTGCTCGCCGCCGAACTGCTTGAGTAGGGCTTCTCTCGGGTCCGTCACACGCACCCGACAGCGCGCTCGTGAGAGAGTGGAACAGTGACGCACAAACCGCCCTACCGCCCCAGGGCCTCGGGCGACGGCTGGGTGGAGGGCGCTGACGGCGCGCGGTTCTGGGGGCTCTACGGTGCCGCCGGGCTGCTCGCCCACGACCCGCAGCGAGGCGTGCTGCTGCAGCACCGCGCGACCTGGAGTCACTTCGGCGGAACGTGGGGCCTTCCCGGTGGCGCACGGCACGAGGGGGAGTCGGCCTACGACGCTGCCACGCGCGAGGCCGCCGAGGAAGCGGCTGTGCCGGGCGACGCGCTCGTGCCCCTCTTCGAGGAGATCCTCGACCTCGGCTTCTGGTCGTACACGACCGTCGCGGTGACCGTGACGCGCGCCTTCGACCCGAGGATCGCCGACCCCGAGAGCCTCGACCTGCGCTGGGTGCGGCTCGATGCGGTCGAGTCGTTGCCGTTGCATCCGCTCTTCGCTGAGGCGTGGCCCGCCCTCATGCGGCGACTCTGACGCGGTAGCTCAGCAGGCGCGGATGGTCGCCATGGCGGCGAGCACGACGCGCTGCACGCGGGTCTCGGTGAGCTCGTCGCGCTGCCAGCCGAGCTTGCGCCCGAGATCGTTGACGATGCACATGCCCGCGAACACGAGGAACTGTGCCTCGGGCAGGGAGAGCTCCGGCCGGATGCCGAGCAGGGACCGCACCCAGTGGCCGATCGTGAAGGCCTGCATCCTCAGGAACTCCAGCTTCTGCTCGCCTGGCATGCGGCGGCCGTCGTTGAGGAAGGCCGTCATGCCCTCCGGCTCTTCGAAGGAGTAGTGCACGTAGTTGCAGGAGAAGCCGATGAGGGCATCGCGAGGGGTCTCCGCCGTCGCGAGCACGTCGTCGTCGATGCGCCGCAGTTCGGCGTGACCCACCACGCAGGCCTCGAGGAGCAGGCCGGAGAGGTCGCCGAACTCGCTCGCGATCACGTCAGCCGATACGCCGGATGCCGCGGCCACGTCGTCGGGGGCGACAGCACAGAAGCCGTCCCTGGCGAAGAGGCTCAGGGCGGTGCGCTGGATGCGGCTGCGCGGGGAGTCGTCGTGCCGCCACGGCAGGTGCACCTCGCGGGCGGGGGCGATCTCGCTCGGCCGCACGGGGGAGCTGTCGAGCACCCGCATGGCCGCCGTGGTCAGCAGCGTGAGGATCTTCTGCTCGGGCATGTCGGTGGGGTGGATCGTGATGCTGGCGACGGCGCTCTGGGAGGCGGCCGCGAGCATGGCGACCTCGACGGGCTCCAGTTCGGGTCGCAGCACGGCCAGGGGGCGACGGATGCGCGCCTGCACCTCCTCGACGATGGCCGCGTTCTCGGCACGGTCATCCGGGTGCAGGTGACGCACCTCGGAGCGGTAGAAGCCGCTCGCGTCGCGTTGCGCGATGGTCGCCCGAGCGGATGCCTCGATGACGGCGGCCAGTTGGGCGCGCGCCTGGCGTGAGTCGTGCACGTCGGCAACGAGGTGGTCGCTGGCGTGCAGGACGGTGCGGGCCGCGCCGAGCACGGACTGCGCGAAGAGCGCGTACTTGTCGGGCGATTGCCGTGCGAGGTCGTCGCTCGACAGGCCGGCCGCTGCCGCGATGTCGTGCAGCGTGGTGCGGAGGTAGCCCTGGGCGGCGAAGACCCGTGCGGCCGCAGAGCGCACGAGTGTCGAGGTGTCGGTCACCTGATCAACGCCATGACCATGCACGCGAACTTCTCGATGCGGCTCGTGGTCGCATCGTCGTTCTTCCACCGGAGCATGCGGGCAAGGTCACTCACGAGGCTCATGGCGGCGAAGACCAGGAAGGTCGCCTCCGTGTGCGACAGCTCTGGCCGGGCATCCTGCATGGCCTTCGTGCAGAGGTTGACCGAGTAGTCCTGCAACGCGAGCATTGTGCCGTGGTTGCCGTCGTCGAAGTTGCGGGCATCGGCGAGGTAGACGGTCATGAGCTTGTAGTCGACCATGTAGTGGCGCACGTAGGCGCGGCACAGGCCCAGGAGGGTGTCGCGCGCGCTGACGGAGCTCTCCAGCGCATAGTTCAGATCGATCTCGAGCGCCTTGTGGCCGCTGAGGCATCCGCGCGTGAGGATGTCGGAGAGGGACGTATGCTGCCGTGCCCACTCGACATCGACACCCGCTGCCGTGGCGACCTCGTCGATCGTGACGGCGTGGTACCCGCGCTGGAAGCACAGGTCGACGGCGGCCTTGAGGAGCTGCCCATCCCTGCTGGTGTCGTCATGCCAGGTGGGCCGGGTCGCCGGCTGGTCCATGTGCACCTGCGCGGGGGAAGGCTCGCTGTCGAGCATCCTCATGGCGGTGACCGTGAGGAGCGTCTGCACCTTGGGTGCGGGCAGGCTCGTGGCGTGGATCGTGATGCTCGCGATGACACTGAAGGCGGCCGCGGCCATGAGGGTTGCGTCGTCCTCGGTGAGCTTCGGGCGGTGGAGCATGAGCGGTTGCCGCACTCGGCGGTGCAGTTCGCCGATGAGTCCGCTGAGCTCGCGGGCGTCTTCGCGGCGAAGGTAGCGGTGCTCGGAACGGTAGAAGCCGCCGGTCGCGCGAGTGGCGATGGCGACCCGGGTGGCGTTCTCGATGATGCGGGTGATGACGCTGCGGGCCTGCCGCGGGTCATTCGTCTCGATGCCGTCGGTTGCGCGCACCATCTCCCGCGCGTTCGCGAGCACGACGTCCTTGAAGAGCGCGTACTTGTCCTCGTAGTGGGCGGAGAAGGTCTCGGCGTCCACGCCCGCTTCAGAGCACACCTCTTCGACGCTGGCGTCGTTGTAGCCGCGTTTGGCGAACACGCCGGCGGCGACCAAGCGCAGACGGGTGCGGGGGTCTGCATCGGTGGCGGTCATGGCGGCGCCCGGGTTCGACGTGTCGTTGTGCATCCGTTGCTCCTTTGCTGCGCGTGGGCGCGCTTCAGCGGCCGCCGATGAGGGTGGCGAGAACGAGACGCTCGGTCTTTGCCATGGCCTCGTGGTCGTACTCCCAGTTCACGTGGATGCCGACGTCCTCGACGATATTGAGGGCCGCGTACACGAGGAAGCGGGCTTCGGCGTCGGCGAGCTCCGGGCGGATGGCCTTGACGTTCTCCAGCCAGCCGTCCATGAATTCCTCGTGCAGCTGCTCAGCCCGCTCTGCGTACTGGGCCGGGAGGTGGTGCCCGTCGAGGATGAACACCGTCATGAGCTTGGGGTCGGTGAAGTAGTGCTCGACGAACTTGTGGCTGAGCGCGAGCAGGATGTCGCGGGGGAGGCGTCCGGCCTCCGCCGCCGCGGTGCCCATGGCATCCCGCATGATGGCGCCGCCCGTCGCGAAGGCGGCGGTCAGGAGGTCGGCGGTGTTCTTGACCTTCCGCTCGATCGCCCACTTCGGGAACCCGGTCTCCCGGGCGATGTCCTTCATGGTGACCGCGGAGAAGCCCTTCTCGTAGGCAAGGTTGATAGTGGCGGCGATCACGCGGCCCGCCTTGCTCTTGTCGGCCATCCACGGCGGCGTCATGCGCTGGCGGAACTCACCGGTGCTGGCGGTGAGGGCTGACTGGCTCTCGAGAAGACGCATGGCTGATACGACGAGGATCGTCTGCAACTTGGGGCTGGGCAACACGGTCGGCGCTGCCCCCGCGGTCGCAAGCGTGCTCGCGGCTGCGAGGGAGAGGAGTTCGACGTCGCCACTGTCGAGGTCGGGACGCACGCGATGCAGCAGGGCGGCGATGCGCTCGTTGACGGTGGCGTGGATGGCGCGGAGCTCCGCCTGGTCCTCCGCGGTGAGGTAGCGGTAGTCACCGCGGACGAAGCCGGCGCGGGTGCGGCGGGCGACGTGGGCGGCGGCGAGTGACTCGAGCATGGAGACGAGGAGGGTGCGTGCCTGGCGGGTGTCGTTGGGCACGTTCACGCCGATGTCGGTGGCGGCTCGGAGCTCGCGGGCGCTCGTCAGCATGCACTCCCGGAAGAGGTCGTAGATCGTTGGGAATTCCGCCTTGAGCGTGTCGCAGTCGACCCCCGTCTCGGAGCAGACCTCTTCGAGCGTGGCGTTCACGAAACCGCGGGTGTCGAACAGCTCGATGCCTGCGTCGATGATGCGCCGCCGGAGGTCCGAAGTCGTTTCGGAGGTGCGGGCGGCGGAATTCGGGTGGGACATTTCGGGTTTCCCTTCGCCTTGCTCGTGTTCCCAGTGAATCACGTTGGGGGGACAAATTGGGGGTACAAGATCCCCCAGTGCGGGGGGAAATAAAGGGCATTCCGCAGCGAAACCGGGGTACAAGAGACTCTCGAGTTTGTACCCCGTCTGCTCACATGAGCGGGGCGCGACGGTCGAAAGCGTCGTGTTCGGATGCGCGCCAGAAACACGATAAGCTTGTCCGGTTGCTTCAGCCGCCGAGAGATCGGAAGCCGCAGCAGCAAGCCACGGGCTGTGGCGCAGCTTGGTAGCGCACTTGACTGGGGGTCAAGGGGTCGCAGGTTCAAATCCTGTCAGCCCGACCAATGGGTCGAACCAAAAACCGTCCCAAATACTCAAAGCGAAATCCCTTTCGGCAGATGCCGGGAGGGATTTCGTCGTTTTCAGAGGGGTTGAAACGGGTTGAATGCGCTCGGCCAGCCGATTCCCGAAGCTCTGGGCGTTAAATGGCGAAACGCGCCCGTTTTCGGGCGCGTCGTATTGATCTTAATGCGGGGTGTGGGGGCGGAAACTGTGGGCGGGGTTGCCTAGGTTCTGAGCGGCGACGCCAATTTGCCTTGGTGGTAAAGAAGGATGACCGGATCGCTCGGGAGAGTTCCCGTGTAGCGGTTGATGCTCACACGGTCGCGGCGGCGCTGCTTCTTCTCGCCGGGGTCGCTCGGTTGGTCTTTCAGCGCTGCGATGGCTTCTTCTTTTAGGAAGGTGGCAACGGCGCGCAGGTTGTAGACGGTGAGCAGGAACGCCATGAAGAAGCCGGCGGCTGCGAATCCGCGGACCCGACGCCGCGAGGGACTATCGATGCTCTCCTGGCCGTCATCCTTGCTGTTGCCGTTGAGACCTTCGATGCTGTTCCGAGCGTGCTCGTGGAACTCATGCCATTCCTCGCTCTTGTACTGGAAACCTTGGCTGGTTCGAATGTCGTCCTCCTGCTGCAGTGTCACGGAGTGCTGGCGGCAGATCTTGGGGAGGAAATTCATGTCAGGAGCATCCGCTTCGTCAACGCGGATGCGCTCCTTCTCAGCGACTGCGGGAAGAGCCTTACCCTCACGTGCCATCAGGAGTTCGAAGATGGGGCAGCTGACGGTCGGGCTGTTGCTTCGGGCGGGGCAACTGACGGGTTGGCGTCCCTTGGCATCGGGGCGCTCTTTGGCTCGGACCTGGAACGCGCGCCGATTCTCGATTCGGACCTTATAGACCTCGTCATCGACGCCATTCTGTTTCTTCTCATGGTCAACCGAGGCCATCTGCAGCGCTTTCGGCGTGCCGGGGCACAAGCGGAGACCTTCGATGAATATGACGCCGTCCTTCGTCCCGAGCTCGCCGTCCTTCCCCTGGGGGCCAAGTCGGTCGATTCTGTAGTCGGTTGACGGGGTCCAGCCCAACGCCCGTGCGGGAAGGTGCAGCCGGGACGGTAGCGCGTTGGCCCAGTACTGTTTGTCGGCGTCGGCGAGACCTGGAGTGAGTCCGATCTGTGCCGCAATGCGCATGAGTTCCACGGCTTCTTCGGAGACGCCGACGTTAGGCATGCTGAGGGTGGCTGCCACGGCGAGTTGCGGAAACCGCCTGGCTCCGGGCGCCTCCGAGTCCACCCGGACAGCGATGTTCACCTCCCATCCCCAGATGTACTCCGTGTCCTTACCGCCGCGCTTCACGGGGGACGTGGAGTCTCTGCTGCCGGGAGTGAGGTCAGAGCGGTTGTCTTCACTCTTGGCATGGAATCCGGCGAACGGGTCGACAGTGCTGGTTTTCGAGAGTCGCTGGATTTCGTCGATGTCGCCGCTAGCGATCGCCGCGACCTCCGCGGCGATGAGTGCCTCCAAACGCTTCGGTGCGTATTGCTTGGCTAGGCTTGCGGAGCGAATGACGGTCTGGTCGAAGGAAATGTCGAGCTGGTTGCTGACCCTGCGTATGTGACGTGGCTGCTCGCGGTAGGTCATGTGCAGCAGGGCATTGGTGAACTCGTTCAGGCGTGCTCGTGCGATCTGTTCGCGGTGCTTGTCGTGGGCCGCCAGAACGTCTCTGATTTGGCCGTAGGCGAGATTTACGTATCGCTTCATTGGATACGGGTCCATGAGCCGCAGGATTCGGTGGAACGAGTTGCCAACGTTCTTCTCCCACCGTGTCTCTTCGCCGGATGCAATGCCGAATGATGCAACCGGAGTGGGCAGTCCGAGGTAATCGCGCGACTCTTGAGTGAGACGGCGATAGAGAACACGGTTGAGGTTGCGGATCCACAGGGAGTTCTTCTCCGAAGCGAGGAGGAGCATTCCAACCAGGATCGCGCCGCGGGGGATGACCGGTGGCCGGCCGCCGCGTCCGGGCACTGGATTGTCGATCTGATCCCAGTCTTCGAGCAGCGTCAGGACGCCGGACTTCATGATCCTGGTCGCGGCGCGAACGACGTCTGCGTGACTGATCTCTGTTTCCAGTCGACCGCGCTGGTCGACTTCGACCTCGGTGAACCCGCCGAAACGGTCGTCGCCGTGGTCGTCAACTGTGCTGATCATGCGTTGACCTCGCCGGTGATGCGGGCGAGCCAGTCGGTGGTGCTACGGGCTTGGGTGTGCCGAAGGTAGGGGGAGAGGCTGGCTGGTGTCGTGAATCCGGTGACCTCCAGAAGCACGTCGATGGGCAGGTTCGCGTTGATGAGGGAGACGATCCACCCTGAGCGCAGTCGAGCAACAGATGGTCGTAGCTCTCCTCGGTTTTTGGTGAGGAACTGCTGCAACTGGTGGGGCGGATACTCGTCTAGTCGATAGGCGTGGAACACGTCGCCTGCGGTTCGAGCGCCGATCGCACGGCTCAGAGGTTGCACCCACGATGCGCGCACAGGTACTCGACGTTCGATGGGTTCGCGAAGGGTCACGAACGCGCGACCATTGGTGAGGTCGACGTCACTGACCTGTGCGTCCATGATCTGTTGCGCGGTCAGCCCCGCTCCGGCAGCCAAGGCCAGCAGCGCCCGCGCGTTCTGCCGTTTCAGTGGCGTCGACAAGGTATCCGACCACGAGCGCAATCGGGCGACCTCGTCTGCTGAGTGGGGAGTGACCGCTTCGGCTTGGCGAGGAGTCGGCAGCTTTTCGAGAAGAACACCAGCAACTGTCACCGCCACTCGCGCGATGATCCGCGACACATCAAATCGGTAGCTCGCGGAATGCTGGGCAAGCCCGACGTTGAGGTATCGGTTGAGGTGCGCCTGGGTGAAGATTCGCGCAGGCTCCACCGGGCAGCCGGTGGCGGTAACGACCCACGCGCTGAACAGTCCAATCATGGTCATCAAGCGGCGCGCATTTGCGTGGGTGCGCGGTGACATGGTGATCGTGCAGTCGATGGTGAACTGGCGGACCTGTGTCCAGATCGCCGTTTGTGGGTTGGGTGTGTAGCCGGCGATGATTCGGGCGCACACGGTCGGGAGATGGGGGTCTGCCAGCATGAGGGCGGCCTCGGTGGCAGCGCGAGCAGTGGTCTTGTTAATGAGTCGGTTGTTTTCCACACCCCGTATGGATGCGGCACGAACTGATTTCTTCGCTGTTTCGAGATCTTTTTTCCGGGAGATTGCGCGGGCACGCAATAATCCCCGGTCAGAAGCGTATTCATCTGGCCAAAGTTTTTTCTCAAGGATCCCGTTTCGGGATCATTGGCGCGAATCGGTCCAGGGCGGCGAAGTTCTTCAGTCCCGAGATGCGAAGGACTTCCTCGGCCGGTGTTCCTTCGGCCAGGTGTTGGATCAGCCAGGTTGCACGCATCCGCACAGGCCGCACGTCCAAGGGACTACGTGATCGGGTGAGGAAGTCGGTGATCTGTCCCGGCGTGGCCGTTTGCCTCCCGGGGCGGAACAGCCAGCTACCGGCCGAAACCTCCAGCAGGGTCTGTCGCAGCGGTGCCACCCAGTCGGGAGTCACAGGGATGACCCGGGTGCGGTTCTGCCACACCACGATCCGGGCGGTCGGAACATCTCCCGTGGTGTCGATGACCACGTCGGTGGTCTGCACGTCGAGGAGTTCACGGGCTGCCAGGCCGGCGCCGAGGCCCAGGGCGAGCATGGTGCGGGCGTCTCGGCGGCGCCCGGGTGTGGCCTGGGTACTCGCCCAGGATACGAGGTCAGCTATCTCGGTCGCACTGTAGGGGCGAGTCGGAGCGGACCTGGCAATCGGTCGGTGCGGTGCGTCTGCTTGGTCCGGGTTGAGTATCTCGGCGATACGCCACAGGGTTGCCCGCAACGTTGCCTGACTGCCGCGGGCGGCACCTGGCATGCCGAGGTGGATGAACTGGTCAATCATGGTGGTCCGGAAAATGCGTGCCCGCTCCAGAGGGGTGCCCCGGGCCCGCCAGCACCACAACACCATCGGAACCGCCGCCGCGTACAGGTCCCGGTCGCGTCGCTGGGTATGGGGGAGGCAATCAGCGACGACCGCGTCTACGAAGGGGCCGATGGTGTCCCAGTAGGGCAGCGCCAAAATCGGCACGTAAGCGGTCGGTGGTTTTGTCATGGCGTCCTCAACTGGGCACCGCGTCTCGGGCCTAGCTCTCACCGTAGGAACCAGATGGCTGAAATAACCGCCGAGTCATTGACACTCCAACTGAGTAGCGCACACGGGAGGCGTCGTGCCGCGCACAGACCTTCTGCATCACACCGGGTGGTGCAGAGAGGCACCTCAGTCCCATGCGCACCACTTCGCGAACGCTCTACCTCCATGCCAGCACCCTCTGGGGCGCAGTAGCCGACACTGACCCGCGATCGGCCCTATTCGAAGCCGCCGAAGATCGCATCACGAGGAACAGCGTCGTCCGCGTCCCGGCCAGGCAGCGCCGATGGATCAGTCAGCTCCACTCCTATGAATCGTTCTGGGTTGAGCGAGGCAAGGCGGCCCGCGAGAATACCCGAGACCGAAGTTCCCTTCCGGATGAGGAGCGGCGTCTCGGCGAGTGGGCCCGCTACCAGCGCCGGAATCGAGCGGGCCTTTGTATTTACCAAACTGTGCGACTGGACGTATCGCCGGCATTCGAATGGGATCCCCAGACCGCCGCCTGGAACAGCAATCTCGCTGCATGCCGCCGGCACCTCGTCGCGACTGGCACCCTCCCGATCCTCGATGCAAGCGATGCCGGCCAGTTCGCTCTGGCGCGCTGGCTCGGTCGGCAACTCGACCTTCGGCGCCGGCATCTGCTTCCTCCACCACGGGCAGCGCAGCTCGACGCACTTATGGAGATGAGCAGGACCACCTGAACTCGTCCGCTCATCGCCAGCGTCCACCCCGTGATCTGCGTTCCGAAACGGCGACCGGGGGCTGCGCAGGCGCGGATCGTGCACAAACACACCGACTCATCGACAGCAGCAGCGCTATCCCTCTCAGCAGATTGACCCGAGCTATAGCGTCAGACCGCTATTGTTTCCGCTGTTGTGCGGCATCAACTTGAGGAGAGAGTCATCGAAACGGTGCCTGCCCATGCTGCTGCAGATCGATCCGCACCTGATGGGTGTCGCGCTCACCCCTCGTGGGTCGACCCGGTGGTGTCTTCGAGCGAGTCCCACCTCCGGGTATGGGGCTGAGTGAATGACTGACGTGCTCCGTCCCCTAGAGACGTTGGCCACTGCGAGACGCTTGGGGGTTCTCGGCGACACCCATGGCGACATGGAACATGTACTCGCGGTTTCCGCCCGAATGCACGAGCGCGGTGTGCGTGTGCTTTTGATCTTGGGGGATTTTGGCTTTATCTGGCCGCGCGGCAACTGGGGTGTGGATCTGAGCAAGCTCAGTCGGCGCCTTGCCGCCCGGCAGCAGAGCCTGTTCTTTGTTGACGGGAATCACGAGGACTTCGCGAGGTTGTACCGGCATCCGGTCAGCGCCGATGGGTTGCGGTGGCTGCGGCCCAACATCGCCCACATCCCGCGCGGCTACCGCACGGTCCTCAGCTCCGGGAAGACCCTTGCCGCGTTGGGCGGGGCCGCCTCAGTTGACGTCGGCAACCGGGTGGAAGGGCAGTCGTGGTGGGAGGAGGAGACCATCACCGACCACGACCTGGAGGTCCTTGGCCACGAGCACGCCTGCGTACTCGTCGGACATGATGCCCCTATCGGGGTCCCGACTCTGGAGGCACATCTGACCGCCACCAACCATTGGTGGCCGACGAGTGGCCTGGCCCATTCGGCTATGGGGCGGCGGATGTTCCATCGCGGCTTCATGCAAGTGCGGCCCAAGCTATACCTCGGCGGCCACTACCACCTTCACGTTGATGAGACCGTCGAGTTCAACGACGATGCCGGCGACTTCACGTCGAGGATCGTGATCCTCAACATGAACGGACATGCGACGGTCAGCCAAGCGGTCCTGGATGTGGACACTCTGCAGCTAAAGTTCTTCTCCCTCCGCGACGAACACCGCACGCCAGTAGGGGAGGACTGACGATGATCCCCGGTCGCCACCCTCCGTCAGGTCCGTCTGCCAAGTCCCCGAAGTATGAAGGCAGTGAGGAAACGGTCCGCTACTTCGCGACGCTCGGCCGGTGGGTAAGTGCACAAGCCGTGATGGATTACTGCCAGATCTCAGCGGACACCCTGCGGGGATGGCGAGAAGCCGATCAAGTGCTGGGGGCGGAGTTCAACGACGGAAACGTCTACTACCCGGCCGCGCAATTCCGAGACGGGCGAGCTGCGCCCGGGTTGTCAGACGTACTGGCCGTACTGTCACGCGGATACTTGGGCAACGCAACCCGGATTGCCTGGTTCGCCGGCCAGGCCTACATCGGCGACGAGCGGACGCGTTGGGACCTGCTGCTGGAGGGAAGAATCGGTCTCTTGATCGAGTGGGCGGAGCAAGACGTGGCACGAATCACAGGGCCCTGACCTAGACGATCACGCCGCGAATAGACCTACCCGGCGAGGGCCCCGCAGCAGGGTCCGCGACTCAGGATCGCTGCGTGTCGGAACGTGGACCAGGTACTGGTCGAGGTTGTCGAGCTGGGCGATGCCGCCAGCACGAAACAGCACCGTCAACGGAGTGCCAAGACCCAGATGCGTCACAATCCACGTTGCTCGCAACCGCTGACTCGCCGGCGCACCGGCCGTGGCGGCATGGATGAACTCGCTGATCTGATTCGGACGCACCCGTCGCTGCGCGGCGCCCCACACGAAGTCGCTGGGCTCCCTCTCGGCGACGGACTCGATGACCCACTGCTCCCACTCGTGAAGGACCGCCACCTGACGAGGCTTCGAACCGTGCACCGTCAGCAGCACCCCGTCCCCATCAACACCGACGTCCTCCACGCGCAGCGTCGTCGTCTCTATCGGACTCAGTCCCGCACCAGCCATCAGCGCAATCATCACCCGAGCCTTTTGCTTCAACTGTTCCGTCCGCTGGGCGCCGGCCCAGGCCCGGTACTCGTCCAACTCAGTCTCTCGGTAAGGCGGCTGCACGGTTCGTTTCGGCAGAGGGGTCGGGGCCGGAGCGTAGGCGAGGGCGTTGACTGTCCGAGCGGTGGTGGTCAGCGCCGACCGGTAGGTGGCAACGGTCCCGGCGGAAAGGGTCAGTGAGAGGCAGTAGGCATCGATAGTCTCCTGCGTGAAGAGATGTTGCGGGTCGGGCTGGATCCTGCGCGTTGTGACGCACCATAGCGCGAACGGCCCGACGATGCGCATGAGGGTTTTCGCCGAGAGCGTCCGCGCCTCTGCGGTGCGGGCGACCGCATCACGCACGATGTGACGCACCTTAGGCCACTGCTTCTGTGCAGATCGGTAGTGCTCGACCTCCGCGACAATCTGTGGACTGCACGACAGGTAGTACTCCCCGGTACTGAACGAGGCGGGCACCCCTGCAGGGATGCTGTTGTCTGCGAGCGGGGAATCGGTGCGGAGCGTGGCCAAGTCGGAAGCGAGGTTGTCGGTGAGTCGGTAATCGTTCATGTCGACCATGAGCGCGGCCAATTCGAGAATCACCATGAATCGGCAAGAATTTTTTTCGCACACTCCATCCGACACCTTCTTTCGTGCTGCTGATCAGAACGCGGGATGGACCATGTTTCGCGCCGACAAGCTCCAAGCCTCGGTAGGCCGCCCGGCTGAAACCGTGAAAAGTTCTGCCAGCAACATCCGGTAACCGGCGGCGCCGCATGGGGAATCGCGCCTCTAGGCAACGGACGAGGAGACGCCGGAGGTAGATCCCTCGAACGTGGGCTTACGGGCGTAGCGGCTCATCGTGAGGATGTTGACATGCCGATCACCGCGTTCTTGGGCAACGAAGCGCTCGTGAGCACCGAGCTCAGCCAGGCTGATTTCGATGGGCTCAGAGGCGAAACGCAGCTTCAGTTTCGTTGCGGGGTACGTGCCATCCCTCGGCGTTCGGGCGCGGGATTTCCGCACTTCTACCATCAAAGCCTCGCCGAATGCGACTTCCCGCACACGAATCCCGAGACTGACGAGCACCGCGCTATCAAGTCGGCGATCATTCGTGGCGCCTTGGCTGCAGGGTGGTCCGCGGAGGAAGAGTTCCCCAACGAGGACCGGACGTGGATTGCAGATGTCCTCGTCTACAACGGCTCTAGGCGTATTGCCTTCGAAGCGCAATGGTCCAAGCAAGATGATGAACAATTCCGTAGCCGTACCGACAGGTACAAGGACGCACGCATGGAAACAGTGTGGTTCTACCGACATGCGGACCCGCACGATGTAGCTCGCCATGGACTCATCCCGGTCCAGAAGCGCAGCGACGGCATCATCGTCACACACGGCACCAGCGAGGAAGACCAGCAGACGATCGAGGACGCTGTCGAGGCGATTCTTCGGCGCACAGCGTGGTGGAAATTTCCGAGCTCCTTCCCGCAAAGGACTGTGCATCGCTGGTTCGCCGTTCCCTGCATCGCATGCGGCGTCATCAATGTGCGCTCCATTGACAGGGAGCGTCGCATCTCATGCACTCGCTGCCTAAAACTCATCACGAGCCGCATGGATGCAGACCTTGCGCAGGCGCGGATTGCAGCGGCAGAGGCTGGCTTCCCTGAGGTCGCCAACCTCGCCGGGACCGCCTGCGGGGCATGCGAGCATCAAATCGGACCATGGGCAATCGAAGTCGGCCAGAAGGTCGCCACCTTCCGGCATATTCACGACAGCGAAGGGCCGCTTCCGGCGCATTGGTGCGTCCCCGGACACGAGGTCGACACCTACGCCGACGCCGTATCAGCGCTGACCACTCCCGCCGCACCTCGACCTGCAACCGCTCTGTTGCGATCAACCCACGCAGCCAAGGTGCGCAAAGACATCGCCGAGGTCGAACGCCGACTGCAGAAAGGCGCCCAATCGATCAGGGAGAAGCAGGAGGAAGTCAGGAAGAAAGAGGAGAGAAAGGCGTTCCTCGCCTCCCCAGCCGGAGAACAGTGGCTTCGAAAGAAGCGCTCGGAGGAGCAATCCCGTCGCGACAGGGAAGCACACCGTTTGAGGCTCGCGTTCGCTGAACAGCAGAGGGCAGAGGAAGAACGCCGGATCAAGGAGTTCGCCGAAGCTGAAGCGGCACGGTCGGCGGCCGGTCAACTCACGATCCGCGAGACACACGAACGCACCATGCTTTTTCGAGAACGGTTGCGCCTAAATGGGAGCGCGGCGCCTGACTTGGTGGAGCAGCACGGTCAACTGGCGGAGCGGTGCCCCTGTACGGACTGCGAGGACTTTCGTTCCCGCCTGTCGGCGCACACCATCAACGCGCTCTTCGCCACATAGTCGGGGTCGCTCTTTGTCGTACGGGTGCATCGCGAGATCCCCCTGACACTCCCCGAGGACAGACGGGCGAGGCTACTCGGAGCGCATCAGTCGTCATAGTGGGTCAAGCGTTCCGCTGCGTCGACCTCTACGCGCTCGCAGATTTGCTCGAAGGTCAACGTCACTCCGAACTCGCCTGTGGCATTCCACCACGCTGTGTAGTCGGAACGCGTTGCGCGGTTGCGTGTCTGCCTTGCATGCGCGCAGTCACTGTCTGTGATTGCACTGGCCCAGCCTGGCTCGGTTCTGTCGAGCAGATCGCATTCGCGCGCGTCGAGGCGGCCAGCCTCCAGGCGGAAACGGCGGCGCAGCAACCACTCATACCGGTCGGGGCGCGGATTGGCCGCAGCGAGATGGGAGTGGTCGCCCGTCGCGGCGACGGTGGATGGGGAAACCGACATTCAGATGTCCAATGACTTGGGGCGCACTCGGCGCGGGTGGGGGTGCGGTGTGGCAGCCGTGGAAGCTGGCGGGGTCGAGCCTAAGTATGCGAATTGCGCGGGGAGGTCAAACGAGCAAAATCAGCCCAGTTGTGGGGGCGGCTTGTACCCCAAATCACCGCAGGTCCCATCGCTTATGTCCTCCGAAATGAGGACACAAAGTAACGACGTTTGCCGACTCTGCGACAACGGCCGCCCGCATCCGTCTTCCCCGGGGCTCCGCGCTCGTAAAGTCGGCTTCATCGCGACAGACGGGCCCAGTCGCTGTCGGACCTGCCAACGGGGCTCGCAGCGAACCGAAGACAGGGACGTTTAGATGAGCACTGCAGGCAGCGCCACCGGGTTCAATGCCCTGAGACCGTTCTATCGCACGGCTGACGTCGCCGCGCGGCAGGGCCGGCTGGAAGCCGATGTTCTCCAAGACGTTGAGAACCACCTGTTGCTCGGCATCACACTGGCCGACGGAGTAATCGCGCTTCCTTCAGGTCAATTCGATTCAGAAGGCCGGCCCCTGCCAGGCCTTGCCGAGTTGTTCGAGCTCTACGGCACGAACGACCCAACAGGCATGGCTTTGCTCCTACTCACACCGACGCCCGTGTTCAACGGAGCCACAGGAAGTCAATGGCTCCGCGATGGGCGCAGCGCTAGCGTGCGGGAGATAATCGTTCGCATTCGCCGCGCTCTCGAATCCTGAGTCACCCAGTGGCATGAGTGTGCGATCTCGACCCGGTCTGGTCTGTCGGTCTGCGCGATGCCGTCGAGACAAGGACTTGGTTATTGCCGACTCATCAACAAGAAGCTCCCCAATCGCACAGAGGGAAGCGAGGTCTCCGTACCGTCGAAGCCATGACACGCAAAGAGAATCAGGATGCCGGGGCAATTGAGGAACTCACGGTAGAACTCGGCGGCGTATGGAGAGTCTCGACACTCTCAAGTCACTACGTCTTCGACCTCGACCGGATGACAGTGACACGGCACCCCGGTCCGACAGCAGTGAGTACGGTCCACGACACCCCTCGGCGACTCGCGACCATCGTTCGTTGTGCAGTGGGATCTGGAGGCTACTGGACGATGACTCCCGCCACCGAGGGACCACTGCAGATGCAAGAGCTATGGTCCGCCTCAACCCTCATCACGAGCATCGAACGCTTGCGGTGAACGCCCGCCAGCCTCGGCGCCGCGCTCCGCGTGAAGAGTTGCCTCGCACTCTGCAAGCAAGGATCGACCGGACATGGCAAGAAACCATCGACGACTCGTTCTCGTCGCGGCAGGTGGCGAAGCTGCTGGGACTGAGGCTCTCGGCTGTACGTCGCTGGCGTCGACAGGGAGCGCTCTACGGCTTCCGCGACGGTTGCAGGTGGCGGTATGCGTGCTGGCAGTTCACTGTTGACGGCACGATCCCTGCACTCGCGGAGGTCGTGGCAGCGATACCCGAAGACCTCCACCCTGTTGTAGTGCGCGGGTACATGACAACTCCACAGCCAGGCCTGCGGTTGAAGAGCGACGCGGCGACCCCGCGAGCCTGGATCCTCGCGGGTTGTGACATTGAACTGGCACTCTCATATTTTTGCGGTCAGTTCGAAGAGTGACCGAAAGGCACCGCTGTCGCACCTTGAAGCGGTCATCTACCCGAACGGGGGCCGCCGGTGCTACACCCGATCTGCTCCCATCCAGAATGGGCACGGCAGCTCACAGTCAGGATTGCTGGATGTCCGTCGGAAGGCAGCTTCCGATATCGTGAGCTTCAGCTATTGGAGAAGGTTGCGATGACGAAGAAGATGCTCGTTGAAGTGTTTGGGATTGGGGTCGGTAGTTCCACTCCGGCTTACGTTGATCGCGGAGCTCTTGACCAGAAGTTTCGGGAGAGTCTTGCGGCAAGCCGCCATGTCAGCGTTCACGGCGGATCGAAGCAAGGGAAAACCTGGCTTCGCAAACGATCCCTAGATCAAAATGAGGCAATCGTCGTGCAGTGCACGATCACTTCAACAGCCGCATCAGTACTCGAAGAGGCACTTAGCCAGCTTGGGGTGCGCGCTTCGCTTAGCCGGACGGAAACGGGCACCCTTGGTGGGCACATCGATCTGACCGCGACCGCGAAAGGCAAGATTGGCCTGCCCATTCTTGCGAAAGCAGCGGCTGAGGTTGGCATTGATGCGGGCCTTGCGGCCGAACGGGCGGTTGAAACTCAAGAGCGAATACTTGGTGAGACTGTAGCAAACCTGCACTGGGTTGCGGCAAGCGTCACGGCTTCAAGAAAGCAACTGGTTCTGGAAGACTTCCACTACTTGCCCGAGCCAGAGCAAAAGGTGTTCGCTTCGTGGATGAAGGCGCTGGGCGAGTATGCGTGCCACGTCGTGATCATCGGCGTTTGGGCTCAAAGTCACTTACTCACGTATTTCAACGGCGATCTGGACGGCCGAGTCGACGACATCCACCTGAAATGGGAGGACGACGAGTTGCGAAGCGTGCTCAAACGCGGCGCCGTTGCCCTTCACGTCGAGCTGACCGAGGCCCTCATCGACGCATTCGTCGCCGACTCATACGGGAATGTGGGTCTTGTTCACCGGCTAGCGAGCAACTTTCTGAAGCTGGAAGGGGTTGATCAGCTTCCAGATGGGACTGTCATCGACGTGAGCGAGAAGCTGTCGGAAGCACGCATTGCCGTCGCCGAAGAGATGTCAGGACGATTCGACACGTTCGCTTCCAACTTCGTTGGTGGAATGCGGAGGATGCCTGAGGGCCTCGTTGTCTACTTGCATCTGCTTCGTGCGGTGACGGCCAGCGACGACGAAAGTCTGGTCGGCCAAGGAATCGACTCCCGCCAATTACTGACCAACATTGACAGCGAAGGGATACGCCTCAGCGATCTAACGCAAGCGCTCGAACGAATCGACCGCTTGCAGGTGAAGATCGACATTTCGCCCCCAGTCTTGACCTACCATCGAGCCGGCAAGCGAGTCCAACTTGTGGATCGGTCATTTCTCTTCTACCGAAAGTACGGAACCCAGTCTTGGCCGTGGGATGAAGCGGAAGAGATTCAGAACGATCTCGCAGCAGCTACCCCTCTCGATATCTTTGCGGCGTAGCTCCTAAATAGGGAGAGCGAGACGCCTTACGTCTGCGCAACGCGACGTCGTGCTGGGCGGGCTTCGATTACATGTCCCCGGCTCTGCGCGTCAAGGGATCGAATGAGTTGCCGCTGGAGGTATCGTGATCCGAACGGCCTTCGGGCGAAGAGCCGAGCGTTCGTGTTGCCTCCAAATACGCCTGGACCTTCCTGGCATGCGAATCGTTACGCCGAACATGAACTCCCGCATCTTGGAGTTTCTTCGAGAAGCGTTCCTTCCGCGCCGATTGCAGCTGTCTCCAAAGCCTGTCCCAAGCCTGCTCGTCGTCAGCTAGGAGCTGCGGGTGCGATGGTGCGACGCGGGTCATCATGAGTGACTTTAGGAGCCTATGACTCCTCTCGCTCGCCGGCACCATGTTCTGCGCGGTCTTCGCGTTGTGGCAGCTCTTGCAGAGGAGCTGAAGGTTCTCGGGTTCGTCTGAGTCTCCCCGGATGTGGTCGATATCGTCTCCTGGGATGCCGCACTGCTGGCAACGGCCTTCATCACGAACTCGCACCTCTGTCCGGATGCGAGGCGTCACCCTTCTGCCGAGTGACCGATACCCACCCATGAGTAGAAATGCGTTTTTGGTCTGCATCGCAAGTTGAACATCCGGTTGCTTGATCCGACCATCGCGAAAAACACGGCGTAGGTATCGCACGTGAGCGGTCACCTCTTGGCACCATGTCGAGCAATACAGGCCCTGGATGCTCGTCGAGAGCTCTTGGAGGCAATTAGCGCAGTGGTCATCCTCGAAGTAGCGAGGGTGCGGCACATTCACTGCGAATGGGGGCTCCATAGGCGCCACGCTAGCCGCTGTTGAGTAGCTGGCGCCTCGCCCCTGGTACTTTTCACGCCTACTCCTCATTGGAGGCGGAAAGCGGGGGTGGCGGAAAGAAGCCCAACTCAAGCCTGAATGAGGGACGCTGCCCTCGGCGAGTGGGACTGCTGAAGGTCTTGGTGACTCTTGGGTTAGGCGCCTAGTGCAGCCTGTTGCTCAGTTCGCAAAGGGATCCCGACCGGGCGGGTCGAGGCGCGTGCGACCACGCTGCGCCGGAAGCATCCTTCGCGCTCCTGCAGAAGGCCCTCCGACCAGCGCCACAAGGCACCTCGCCGACATTCGCGTCTAGCGATTGCGTCCTGAATCACGGGCTAGCATGACCACATGCCCAAGTACGAAGACTCACCCGATCAAGCTGAAGCTTCTCTCCAGAGCACCAACGATGAAGTTGGCAGACTCGACGACGCCCTCAGCGCGGCAGAACAGCGTGCTGAGGACCTCGAAAGAGAGATTGACAATGCCTACAGTGCCGGGGATGCCACTAGACAGGTGAGTCTGGAGGCTGAGATGGAGCAACTTCAGCTTCAGATCCAAGACATCAATACCGACCTTGAGGCTGCGCATCAGGCTCACGCCAACAATGTCGAGTCTTGGGGTCTCAGATAGTCACGAAAGAGCACACCTCTCAGAGTGCTGGCGATCGACTCAGCGAGACGTGGGTCGAAGCTGCACAGCAGTTCGCTCAATGGCCGTATCCAGCGGCTCGTCAAAGGAGCGGAGGCGGCCAGCAAACCTAACCAGTGAAGTGGCGGGCCCCCGGCGTCTCAGCCAATTCATTGAGAGCGCTTCCGCTGTCGTTGCGATGTCGTGTGCCAGGCACGGCAGCTCGCACACGGATGGATCCCCGCGAGGTCTGGGTATTTGCGCCGCTGCAGAATCGCCAGCGCGCGAGACGCCTCGCTTGGGGTCGAGTAGGGCTTCTTTGTACATATGGGCATAGCAGTGCATCCCTTCCAGATATGGGTTGGGGCCTGCACTGCAGTGGCCAGATCGTACGGGTCGTCGTTGAACCGCCGTCACGACCAACGTACCGCAACTGCAGCGAGCTCGTCGATGGTGGGGTGAGCCGTCACCGGAGGTGGAGCTGCGGGCAGCTCATTTCCTTGTCGGTGGTTGATGCTTGGATTCACTCATGGACCCAGTCACCCCGTACATCGACTTTGACGGGCTGCTTGCCATGCGCCGCGAAGCCACGTGGGACTTCATCGCCGCGATGCCGGGACACTTTTTACTCGCCGCGGAGGTCAACCCGTGGCTGTGGTCGGTGTTGATCGGCCTAGTGCTGACCGTGAGCGCCAAAGGGTGGAGCCGTCTCGCGCGGTTCGTCGGCGGAGCGTACATTCGCCAAGGTCGCTTCGAGTAGGGAGTGTGGCGAACACAAAAGGCGGAGCGCGCGTCTGCGATGCTCTCATGCGTGACATGCGCGGAGCCCGGCTGTAAGGTCTATTTCGAGCAGGTTGGAATGCTTATCTCCGAGCCAGGATCCCCACGTGATTCTGGCCTCGAAGGACAACCGAGGCGGATCCAGATGCAGTGCCCTTCTAGTTGAGAACTCTCTTCATGGTTGCCGGCTCTGCGAACGTGGGGCGCGAGCAGCGGCACGGATGGAGATCGAGATGACCAACAACAGCACTTCAGTCGCGCGCTCGCGCGAAATCGAGCGAGACGCCAAAGCCTGGAGCAAGTTCTCCGGCATGAAGTACACGCAGGCGCTCCGACTGATGGAGCACCCGCTCACCCAGGGCATCCTAGGAGACCGAATCTGCGCCCGAGACATGATCCGCGCACTGACGGAGCACCCGGTGCTCTCAGAGCCGGTGTGGGTCACCGACGCTGACGGCAAAGAGTTCCCAACCGATGAGCGTGTCACCCACCTCGGCGAAAACGGTCTTTTCTCCGCAGACGAGCGACAGCTCGCGGTAGGCGAAGAGGACTACCTCCGGGTCGTTCTCACAGCAGAGATACTCCGAGCGTTCACAAGGACCAGCGACCCGCAGAGCGACGCGTTCAGCTACAACCTCAAGCACACGGCGGAGGAGTTCCTGGGCGAATACCTCGGGAAATTCACGTACATCTCAAATGGTCAGGCGATCTGGGCAGCCGCGGCGCTCGGGATCCCGCTCGCAGAAAGCAACCCCGGTGAGTTGGCCCTGAATGCGGACTTCGGGCTCGTGCCTGAGCAGGTCGACTATGCACGACGAATGCGCCGGTCCGGGGGGTCCTCACGCGACGGAATCAGAGCCCACCACCACCGCCCGCCGGGCTACATGTTCCTACAGCAGGCACTGCAGAAGTACCGCGACAGCGGTGAAACACCTGTCCGCTGGGACGGAGTCGATGCGCACGCTGAAGCGCTGACAAGCCCGTTCCACGAATGGCTCGTCGCTCAGGCAGCGCCCGGCGGTGATCGCGGAGCGCGTGGCTCACTTGAGCGGCTTGCCGGCGACTACGCGGCGGGCGTGCGAGACGGCGACCATGGCGTCGCCCGTCAGCCCGAGGACCTCCTGACCATCCTTCACGATGTCGGAGCTCATGAGGACTTCTTCGACACCGCCCGTCGCGCCGTCTTGGATTGGGCTCGGACCTCGCCGCTGTCGATGGGAATCCGTACGGAACTAGTCGACTGGGACCGATCCGACCATGCTGGCTGGGGTGCCGGTACCGGCGACGTCGAGCGGTACGAGTACCGCTGCCCATGTGGAGCCGGCACGATTCTTGAGGAGCACGACAACGTTCCTGGCTTCCGCGAGCACGACGTGCGGATTATGTGCGACACCTGCCGCGAAGAGTGGGACTTCGTGCCCGGGTTCTCCGTGCGCGGATGGCGGATTAAGCCCCTTCCCGCACCCTCCGCTACCTGATAATCCAAACCGGCCCGCGGTGATGCGACCATCACCGCGGGCCCAGGCAGTTGTGAGTCCCGTTCCTGTCGGGCGCCTCGTCCGTCGCGTGCCGGTGGGCTGAGTGAACCCGCGGCAATCGTGGAACCGCTGACCACTAGAAATGACGCAGGTCGAGCTGGCGGCTACTTGAACAATCACAAGACCTTCACCGGGCCCTGGTAGGAGGGATCGGTCGTGCTCTCCTTCGCCAGGATCATACGAGTTGGTCCGTCATCAGACGAACCGAACGGATACTGCGAAGACCAAGCCGCTAAGTAGCACGAGTATCGAAACTAGGGGCACAATGATTCCTAGCCAGCGGGCCTTGCTATATGCCCATCGGATTGTCTTCCGTGAGAGCGGTGTCCAGATCACTAACCACGCCAGCACGAGTCCAAAGGCGATCAGCTCGTTCTTATACTCGCTGATTGGTAGTAGCCCCACCCCGAATGCGAACGCTGCTCCAATAGCTACCACGATTAGCCCGGCCAGCCCTCGACTCGCTACGTCGCGCCAAAAGGCCTCCTCGCGCGACCACTTGCTGACCCACAAGCTCGGGGGAGTGATCTTTCCGTTTGCGTCGGTCATCCGCTCAGGCTAGCGGTGCGCGCCATCACGCTCTCGTTGTATAGAAGCTCACCCATTCCGGTTCGCGAACGGGCGCATCCCGCCGTGCGCCTCTTTGAACGTCTTGATCCAGAACTTCTCGACAGCTTCGGCCTCCTCGATCACTTTCCAACACACCAGCAGATCATCGGCGTCACTCAGCTGCCAGATCGCTCTTCCTCCTGAATGTCCGCTGCTCTTCTTGGCGTAGGGCTTCAACCTGTCTCGTAGGCCCGCTGCGCCTGCGGCCTTTCCTATGTAGACGACGGGCGTGTTCTCCACCCAGTAGTCGGTCAAGTACTCGACGGAGTAGAGCTTTTGGCGTGGGCGTTTCACCGGGTTGTCGGCCTGAAAGACTGGCGCCTCCGATCCAGGACGAAGCACAACATAGATCCCGTGCTTCTCCGGCACATCGCCGGCCCGAAGCTGGGTCAGCTTTGTGAAGCCTTCAAACCCCAGTGCTTCAATGCCGGTTCGGTCCCAAGTAGTTGGTGTCTCAGTAGCCGTCACGATGCGATGGTAGTTGCGGTTGACTATGCGATCCGCCAAGTCCGCGTCTGAGGTGCTCGCTAGTCTGTGTGCGGAAGAGGTGCGCCAATGGAGATCATCTGGGGAATCGGGACACTCGTACTCGGTGCGGTGCTGGGCGTCGCATTTCAGCGTGGTGCGGATCAGTGGTTTAACGCACTTACGGACTATGAGCTGTGGGTGGACTACGTGGCGGTCCCGCTGTCTACTCAAACCAAGGCTGCGAGCGAGCTGCGCTACTTCGTTGGGAACACCGAGCTCAAGGAACCACACCATATCCAGCTGTATGTGTGGCGGGTTGGAGAGAAGGATGTTCGTGCTGACGCCTTCGGCGACGACCTAACTATTGGACTAGGCGTTCCTATCGCGCCTGACTCACTCAGAGTGATCGACTATGACGGTGCGGTCGATCTCAGTTTCGAGACAGGCGACGACGCGAAGCTACTCATCCGTCCGAGTCTCATTCGCCCCGACTTCGTTCTTAGTTACTCGTTCATCTCAGATGGCCTTCCGCGTATCCACGCCCATAATCCGGTGGCCGATTTGAAGATGAGTTCCTTTTATGCGGAGTCTAGAAACAAGAACCGCATCGGTACGTATCTTGCTGCGGCCGGCGGGCTGCTTCTCGTGGGCGGGTTACTTGCGATGGTGTCAATGGGATTCCTGACCAACGTTGTGCCAGATCTCGTGGCGGCCAGAATCATGACCTTTAGTCTTCCGGCGACGCTGATAGGCATTGTGATGCTCGCCACCTCTTCCACAATCTCTCCGCGTCGGGCTCGACTCGCACGGAAGCTGCTGCGGTCGCGTACTAATCGATGGGCACTCAGCGAGCCACAGTTTCCGGCGCGAGATCAGTTCGAGGAGTCGCTGCATTTCGCTCGGAAGTAGCGGTGACTGCCAGAAGCGCATATTGAGCGCAGCTTGGCGCCCGTAAAGTCAAGCGTCCAGCGTGACCCGTTTGGCGGTCTCGCGGGCGGCCGCCGCGAGACACCCAGATCTTGTCAACCGAGAGTCCACCGCTACCGCAACCGCCTGCGGGTCCACGGACCTGACGTTCGTTCCGACATGGGCCGGTGTGGCGTATGTCTGTTTCATCGTCGACTTGTTCTCACGGATGATCGTCGGCCGGCGGTGCGCGGCACACGTGCGCACCGAATGGTGCTCCGTGCGATCGAAATGGCCTGGTGGGGGCGCGTCACACATCGCGCCCATCCCTGCAGCCAAAGCGATGCAGGCAGTCAATTCGCCTCTATCGCTACGGGGACGACTCGCAGAGATCGGTGCCACACCGACGATTGGGCCGTCGGTGACAGCTACGACAACGCCCTGGCCCAGACAGTCAACAGCTACTACAAGACCGAACTCGTCCGCGGTCTTGCCCGCTCTGGTCTATGGAAGAGCCCACATGATTTGGGCTGGCGACCCTCAGGCGGGTGCACTGGCACTGGCCAAGCCGACACGATCCGTTGGTGGGAATCAAATAGCGCGATTCGACTTCGACCTCAGGGCGCTTCATCCCGATTGACCAGATTCGGACTGTAACAAGCTTTGTCTCACCGAGCTGGCCCCATCGACTGGTCGCGCGTATCGATGCCCGGGTTCTTCTACGGCACTCGGAGCTCTTTCAGAGGATCTTGACGTGCGGCTACCCATGCGGGCACGGAGGCGGCGACGACGCCCACACCGACGGACAGAAGGGCGATTGCGCCGAAGTAGCTAACGCTCGGTAACGGATCTTGAGACATGGTCAACGCGATAGCGGCACCGGCGCACCCAAGCGCGGCTCCAAATGTAGCCAGGGTGGCGATCTGGGTGAGCAAGAGCAAGCGTACGAGTCGGCGCGAGGCACCCAGCGCCCGGCGTCGGCCGAAATCTTTACGTCTGAGCTTCACCAAACCGTAGAGCAGCGACGCAACCAAGGTAGCGGTGAGTGTGAAGATCGCGACGACCAGGCCGCGGCCGTGGCTGCCCAGCTCGCCCGCGACAACAGCGCGAATCGCGACTAGGGATTCGCTAGTGGAGACGCTCACTTTGCTCATGTCCTCGACGGCCAGCAACGACTGAATTACACGTGACAGGGGGGTGACAAGTTCAGGCGCTGTCGCGACGACAACCAGGATGCTGACTGGCGCCGTTCCCGTTCCTCTTTCCTGCGGCGCTAAGACCAGAGGCTCAAGAGAGGCGAGGTGTTCAGGGACTTCGATCGGCCCAGCCAACGTGAAATCGTTGCCCCAAGCGTCGACGACTCCACCGAGTCCGTCGACCATTCCCAACTGTACGAGCGCTGCCTCGCTTGCCCATGCTTCAACTGGATTTCCCGGCTGTGTTGACACCAGTTCTTGCAGATCCTCTCCCCATGCCAGCCGAAGCGGCGTCTTCGTGCCGCCCGGAATGGATGCGTTGTGGACGTCCATGGCTGGCCCGAAGGCCGCAGTCCATTCGATCCCTTGCACGTCCGAGAGTCGCGTGAGGACCGATTCAGACAGCCCGGCTCCGGGTTCCGCGCGAACCATTATCAGTCTGGTGCCGGCTGAATCGATAGTGTCCAGTACGGCCTGCTCCGCCCCAACGGTTCGGCCCGCCGTCAGGAGCACACTCGCGCACATCCCAGCCACCATCAAGACGGTCACAGCAGATGCAACTGGCTGCGACCATGCCGTCGACAAAGCTTCTCGAACGACGGCGGCCAGATGGCGGATCGAGCTCAAAGCTGCACCTCGCGATCGCATTGAGCGACTAGGCCTGGGTCATGGGTGACGACGATCACCGACGCCCCGGTGCGCGCGTGAGAATGGAACGCATCAACCACTGCTGCAGCGGATGCTGGGTCTAGATTTCCTGTCGGCTCATCGGCAAGAAGAATGGGAGGGCTGTTTAGCAGTGCGCGACAGAGAGCGATCCGTTGAGCCTGTCCCCCGGACACTTGTCCTGGCTTGGCGTTGGCTCGTAACTCCACTCCAAACTGACTTAGTAACTCTCTGGCCCGCTCTTGGGTGACCCTCCGAGAATCATTTCGGTAAAGCGCCGTCTCTACGACGTTATCCATCACCGTCCTGCTCGCATCCAGGGCCGCGTCCTGGAATACGAATCCAAACATGTGTGCTCGAAAACGTGAGCGCTCCAGGTCTGTCAGCGACGTCACGTCAACTCCACCTATCACCACCTTTCCGCCTGTAGGTCGCAACATGAGGCCGAGTATGTACAAGAGGGTCGATTTGCCACGGCCGGAAGGACCCGTGACGGCGGTTACCTCTCCCCGGGAGAAGGATTCGGTGAATCCGTCGAGTAAGGGATGAGCAGAGTCGTAGCCGAACGTGATGTCCCGCGCTTCGATCACGTTCCCGTCACCGAGGCGGGAACACGAACTCGCAACCCTTCCGGTACTCCGTCAATGATCGACATTCCCATAGCGCTAGCGAGCACGGTGACGGCGATCTCTCCACCTGCCTCGTCGATCACTGCCACGGAACCATTGCTTCGGCTCAGCAGAGCAGCTGTCGGAACTACGAGCCCCTGCACGGACTCTTCGGTAACGACGCGCACCGAAAGCAGCGTCTGTCCCGAGGGTGGAATCACCGCGCAACTGTCTAGGCAGATTGCTGAATCTTCGGGGCCTTTGAGCGCAACGGAGAGCTCACCGGCCCCCGAGGACTGTTGCTCGACAACGAGGGCCTCCCATGATTCCCCACCGGGCCCACTAATCTCCACCCGCGTCCCCGCTCGCATCAAAGATGTTTGCGGTTCGCTAATCGGGATTGTGAACTTCGGCGCATTCGGCATGCCCAGGACAGCTTCCTCCCCGCCGACAAGCGTAGCGCCGCGGGCAACGACCTCGCTGTCTAGCGAGACTCGCATCGGCAGGTCCGGAACGAAAACTATGTCACCAAGACGAACAACGCCGTCGGGCTCGACTCTAAGTTGCTGTTGCCATGCCTTGACCGCCGCTGAGGTCCTACTTCCGAACTCGCCGTCAGCGCTACCGCTGAAATGCCCGAGGGAAGCGAGCATTACCTGCAGCTGTCGGACGTCTATGCCCTTCGCCCCGGCGGCCAATTGCCTGAAGGCGGGGATGTCACCCTCAGCTAGAACGACAGGTCGAAGATCAACGGTGTACAAGATCGACCCGGACGTTACTTCCTCCCCTTGCTCTATACCCAGGGTGGTGACGGTCCCAGACGCCAGATTCGAGCCGACTGGTGTGGCCGCCCATTCGGCAACCGCATTGAGAGAGATGCTGGCTCCAACCTCTCCGTGCGCAATGTCGACCAAGGCATATGGGGGAGAACTCAGCACGTCGGGAGGGGGCGCCAAGACGACGGAGGCGGCCCAGCCCATCGCTGCCCCGGCGAGTAGAACGACAGAGCTTGCGGTGACAGTGAAGAGCACGCGTCGCCCCGGAGGAGCGGCAGACATGCGCTCAACGTCCATCACGTTCCCGCCCGCTCTCATTCCAAGCCACCAAACAACCCATCTGGGTTCTGAGGACACGCGTCGTTTAGCTCGATCCAGCCGACGATTGGCTGCCCAACGAGGGAGGCGTAGGGGGTCCATGCGTCCGGGGTGCCGTAGGAATCGATGAAAACCTGCAGACTCGGAGCCCTTGGAATGCGAAATCCTTCGTCCTCCAGGCACGGAACCAAGCTGTTGTTGTAGTACTTGTACAGGTATCTGAGCTGGGACTCGTTCAGCTTCACCTCATACTGGGGATCCATCGGATACTTCGCGTTGCAAACGTATGAGGCAATGTCAGACGCCATCGCTTGCCCTGCCGCCACCTGTCGCTGCACTCCGCCATCGGGAGTGACCTCGGCAGGGAATCCTTCAGTTGAGAGGCAAGCGGCCATGGCCTCCGCCCATTCTTCCGGCGGGACGAAACGCACGCGTTCTACTTCGGGCATGAGCGCTTCCGGGTACTCGCGTTTGAGGGCATCCCACTCAAGCCGCAGTGAGTCGGAACTCTTGGCCTCTTTTTCTGCTTGCGTCAGCGGAACAACGTCTGGCCCTGGCGACGACGTAGAGCACGCGACCAGAGCCACGGTTAGAAACACAGATGCGACTACTGCTGCCCCCACGGTCGAAAATCTGCGATCTCGCTGCGCCAAGGCTGACTCCTACTCGTCGACTTGAGCCTCAGAAATACAAGCGACTACGACAAAGAAGACTGAAGCTCGGAAATGCCTGAAGCCTAGCGGGCTAGACCGTCTCGGGACGTAGCTACCCTCAGGACCACCTCTAAAGTCACATCTTTCGATCACGCGTGCACGAACGCTTCGAACGCGAGTAGTGCTGCCATCTGGGCGCCTTGGCGCTAGTAACCACTAACTCCGGAAGGTGAGCGACTCTTGACTCCGCACTAGCCGAGCACCAAGGTTTGGCACGACAGAACATCTACATTCTCGGAGGAAATCATGCGGAGAAGACTCACAGCCTCGATCACTGCGGCCTTGCTGGTGCTCGCAGGGCTACTGGCTGCCACGCCGGCAAACGCTGCTGCATGGCCGTACGTAGACCGCTACGGGTACAGCCAGTGTTACCTTTCGAAGTACCCGACGACGCAGTCCTATGGCCAGGGGAGCGTAGTTCACCAGATTGGCTCAGGGGGCGCGGGGGGCTATTACGAAGTCCAGTACAACAACGGTTCAGCGTATGTCGTTCGAACATTCACAAGTCGACATTCCCAGTATGCCCCTTGGGCAACATTGGGATACACAGTCGCTGCTCACCAAACAGCTTGGTTCTGCAAGAACTAAACGGGACCGCACGGGTGATTAGCGTACAGCGACGCCCGTGCGCGCCCTGTTCTCTCTCGTCTGTAGAGAATCGGCCGAAATGCCCACCGACCAGGACGTAAGCTGCCGGACTGGTCAGGACTCATACCCTTCTCGACCCCCAAGCAGCCCCAATCTACCTGCCTTCCGTGCGGCGTTTATCCGCGAGTTTACGTCCAACTTCGCAAACACATCAGACACATGCCGCTTTACCGTCCCCTCGGTGATCACCAACTGATGAGCGATCTCCCTATTGGAACATCCACGTGCCAGAAGCCGTAGTACTTCTATCTGGCGTTCGGTCAAGAGTCGGGCAGTGCGCGGGTTCACCCCTTCTGCCTGCGAGGATGACGCTCGCCCGGCCGCAGTCAACACCGCTCGGACAAGGTCGCTCCCGTCGGCATCCTTCGTCAGGCAGTCGGCGGCACCGTGGGCCGTCAGGTGTTCGCGGAGGCGTAGATCTCGATGCATCGTCAGAACCACGATCTCGGTTGAGGGTACCTCGTGCTTGATTCGTCTGATTGTCACGGGGGCACTGTCGCCGCCCAATTCCACGTCGAGAATCAACACATCTGGCCTCATCAGCGTTGCCAGACGAAGCGCACCTTGACTAGAGCTGGCCTCTCCTACGATCTTCAAGCGATGATCACGAGAAAGCAGGAGGTTAGTTCCAGCTCGGAACAGACGGTGGTCGTCCACGATCCCGACCGTGACCGGTTCACTAGCCGAAATCCTCATTCCGAGCCACTACTGCCTAAGGGAACAATCAGTTTTACTTTGGTTCCGGATCGGAACGAGCTTTCCATCTGCAAGTCAGCCTCGATGCGAATCGCTCTCTCGCCCATGCACGCCAGTCCCAGCGATGATCCCTGCGGCGAAGCAGAGTCGAACCCACAGCCATCGTCGTCTACCGTGATTACGACGTGACTATCCGAGCGCACGAGTCTAACGACCACTTCGGTAGCTCCTGAGTGGTTGAAGGAATTTCGGAGTGCCTCCCGGACGATGAGGAACACCTCTTCTTCAGCGTCGAGTCGCGGAAAACTTGCATCATCTTTTGTCAGCATGTCGAGTTCGCGGACGATCGATTGGCCACTGTAACCAGCGGATTGTGAGGCGGTGGCCGGCCGGAGCCTCAAACCCACATCGGATGCGTCCTGCAGTGCAGTGCGCAATATCAAGGAACACTCCCGTAACCTCCACGCAAATGAAGCACTGACAGGGCGCCGGTTCCCGCTCTCAAGGGCGAGGAGTTCCAGGCGCTGGAGGGCGGCGGCAATTCCAGGTCCAACCCGATCGTGCAAGTCGCGTGATGCTTGCATAAGAGTTGACTGCTGCCACCTGTGTGCCGACGCGTCATCAGCGCTCCGCATTCTCATGTGTGCCCCTCGTTCGAGCTCAAGTTGTCGACTTACGCCCCCGAAACTCGTTAGCTGAGGATCCCATAGCATGAAGGGAAGTTCTGTCGGCATTTTGGGGGACTGCGCACGCCGCGGCGTACAGGAGACGGCCTTCGGTGCGGGACGATCCATGGTTCCTTGGCTCGTCAATTCCGCTCAGAGGGGTTAGGGATTCGATCGCTTTGCCGGTAAAGATAGGGCTGTGAGAAGAATCCTGGTCGTTATGCTTTCAGTACTGCTGCTATCCGGATGCACCCAAACGGTGGCGCAGGACCCGGGTGGGACGAAGGTCTCAGCCAGTCCTTTGCCCCAGCCCCAGATCGAAGAGAACCGACCTTCTCCAAGGGCAACCGAGACGCCGCCCAGGCCGGTGGATGGAGGCGCCCGCCCAGGCGCGACTGGCGAAGCTCGGACAACCGACGACGGTACAGTCGATTCCTACCTGATTGCGGATGGCGACTTCGCCCTCTCCATCGCCGACCGATTCGGTGTGCAACTCGATCAACTTGCGAACGCGCAGGGCAGACGACTAACTCGCCTCACGACACTTCATGCGGGTGATCAGATTCGCTTCATCGCTCCCCTTTCGGGTGACCCGGCCAGATGCTTCTACGACGCAAGCGCCTGCGGCCCGAGGTAGGACTTAGAATCCGCCGCAATGCTTGCTCCATGCCTTGGGGCTCGAAACGCCTGATCGATCGGCACAGAGCACCAGTTTGTCCCTAGCTCCAGCGTCACTTGAGTGAACCGGGGTACGGCGCGGTCCCCAATAATGACGACTAGCCGGTTATCCCTCACTTACGAGAGCATCGATCAACTTTACGCGTGGGGAGCAACCGGTAACGCAGCGTAGTTCCCAGGCCCAGCAGACACGATTGGGGAACCCGATGCAGGAGAAGAACGGTCAAACGAGTTCTGCACGGTGGGCGGTATCTCGGCGGGGCCTCTTACTAGGTGCAGGAGCAACCCTAGCCGTAACTATGTTGTCCGAGTTCGCACGACCAGCTCCGGCTAGAGCAGCGTCGCCGCTCTCGCCTCGTCGCGTAGTCGCAGAACTTGCAGGTGCTGAAGTGCGGTACTTCGACCCGGGGCACACTCAAGCGCTAGGTTGGCGAGTCCCGTCCCTTCTCGCTGTGACAGCGGGTGCGGCAGTCCTACGCGCGTCTACCGTGGAAGTGACCTGGGATGAACGGATGGCACGTGCCACGTCAGATCGGGTGATTCTCGCAACGGACGATGAGGTAAGGGCGGTACCTGCAACGATCGCCCCAGGCCGGATGACCTTCCGTTGGCCGTCTAACTACGTGGGCGGCACGTCCGATCTAACTCAGTGCGTACTGCCGTTGACTCAGAACGTTTTATATCCAGCCGACGCGCTGGAAGATGTCGCACCAGCCCGTGCGATAGTACGACTGCGGCGCCCCGGCGCAGAAGTGATTGCAAGTGCACCGGTCATGAATGCACCGATAAGCGGCGTTGCGTGGGGCGCATCCTTGTCGGCGACAACGATGTCGAGTGACCTGCCTGACGACCCAACCGTTGCATTGTTGATTCGCATCGACAGCGTGGGCCCCGGAGAAATACCGGCGGGAGCACAGTTGCTGGTTGAAGCCGAACGGTCACACGTAATTGAGTGCAACTTCCTCGAAGAGCAACCTGGAGCTCCAGGAGCGAAAGCCTACTCAGCGGCCTCGCCGCAGGGAACCGACGCCCTTTCGACTGAAGTGGTCCTTAGCGAATCGATCCCCGCAAATCAGAGCAGGACCCTCCGGATGCAGTTGCGAAAGACAGCCCGGGCGGCGATCGGGCTCCATCCCTTGGTCATGCTTACGTTCCGGAGCACCGACCCACTTGCGGTGTCTGTTCAGCGGACGACCATGTCTGAATCTGTGGTCCTCTGATCGCAGCTGCCCATGAAATGAGGTTTTGATGGACTTGCAAGTCAAAGCGGCGCAAATATACCTGAACGACACCTACGGTGGCCAAAGCGGCTATCTGTCCATCGCCGAAGATGGAATGACTGGTTGGCAAACGAAGTACGCGATAACCCGAGCGCTTCAACTGGAACTGGGTATAACTGCAACTTCGACAAACTTCGGCGCGGGCACTACAAGTGCGTTCATCAATCAGGTTGGGGCGATCAACAGCAGTACGACGCAAGATCGAATAGTCTCTCTCCTGCGATGTGCGCTTTGGTGCAGCGGCTATCCCGGCGGGCACGTCGAGGACCTTTGGGACTCCGGCCTCGCCGGATACGTGGCGGGGCTGCGGGACGACATGGGACTCGCGATATCGCCCCCGATGGTGACCGTAAAGATGATGAAGTCACTACTCACAATGGACGCGTTCGTGTTGTTGAGCGGTGGCAACAGTGCGATTCGATCTGGCCAACGATGGCTCAACGGCAAGTACGCGCACCGACAGGATTTCTCTCTTCTACCATGTGATGGACTCTTCACTCGGCAAATGCAACAGGGCCTTGTCTACGCCATCCAATACGAACTGGGCATGGCGGATGGCGTAGCGAACGGAAACCTCGGGCCGGGAACATCGTCTGGTCTTGCGGTCTCGGGGCGGGTTGAACTAGGCGATATCGACGGCACGACAAATTTTGTGCGGCTCTTCCAGCTTGCACTGTGCTGCAACCGCCATTACGTAGCGGTTGATGGCATCTTCGGTCAAGGGACGCGCTCCGAGGTGCTCAAGTTCCAAGCCTTTATGGAAATAGTTGAATCCGGGGCTGGCGACTTTGGCACTTGGGCCGGACTCCTGGTCAGCACTGGCGATGTAAACCGCCAGGTCACGGGGATTGACACAACTTCCACCATGACAGCGCAATTCTCCAGCCAAATGCGGGCTGCCGGTTACAACGTAGTGGGCCGGTACCTTACCGTCGACGGAAAATCGATCCGACCGGGTGAACTTGACACAATCTTCGACTACGACTTTTCCCTCATCCCGATTTTCCAGAACTACAACAACGGGGCCCAATACTTCACGCAAGAACTTGGTTACGAGCATGGCCGCCAGGCTTCGCTGCGTGCTCGACAGCTCGGGCTGCGGGACGGTGTGATCATCTTCTTCGCGGTCGATTACGACGCCACCGGTGGTGAAGCTAACACGATCGTCCTCGCTTACTTCGACGGAGTGCGGGCTGGACTAGACCGATCGCGCTCGGTCCGCTATGAGGTCGGCGTGTATGCCACCCGCAATGTCGCGACAATTGTCTACGACGCCGGCAAGGCCAGCGGTGTATGGGTCAGCGGCATGTCGACCGGGTTTAGCGGCAATCTCGGCTTCCCGATGCCCGCGCAGTGGATGTACAACCAAATTCAGGAAGTGCACTCAATCAATATCGACCGTAATGCGGTGTCGGTTCGGGCGAGACCGGCCACTCGTAGCGACGTCGCCGTGACTCCCTACAACGGTTCGCAATACAACCAGTTCTACTGGAAGATCGTCGAGTTGGAGGTGCAGACTGAAGTTGCGCTGTCCGCGTTTCCTCTAGTCGAACCAAAATTTGCCGGAGTGATGGCCCTTCACTGGTTGCAATCGCAGGATTACGGCTCTGTTCTATGGACGGCCTATACTCCCTATCCCACCTCATTTCAGAGACCAGCTCTGGAAGCCGCGTGCTTTCCCGCCGTCGAAGCATTACGAACTGGCTTGTATTCCGCTTACTCCCACGGGAGCTCCTTGGCCCACACAGCCGCAACCGCCAACGGGGTTCGGATCTGGGGTAGTGCGCAGGCGAAATCCACAATCGAGATGGGAGATTTAGGCGGCTGGGCGCTGGACACTGTTCAACTGTGGGGAGCGTATTTCTGGACTGCACGACCGGCAAATATATCCCAATGGGTCCATCAGCGGCTGGGGGAACCTCCTCGCACCGATCCGTCAGATATCACAAGTCAGTTCGATATTGAGGATGTTGTCGCAGACGCAGAAGGTTGGCTCATTGGAAGCGCGATGCGCGATTACGCAGATTCTTTCGGCGATGCCGTTCGGCGCATGCTTGTCGAGTATCCGACTGAAACGTTGCGCATAAGGGCATTTCTGCATCTCCGCTTCGGGCCACAGCCAGCAGCGAGGATCGAGAGTGCCGTCAAGTCGATATTCGTGGTGAACTGGCCGTTCCCTTGGCCTGGCGTGCCAAGAGACGAGTTCATGAACTACGACGGAGGCCCCCAGGCCGACCTGCCAACTGCCAGCGAGCTGGATGATTTTGCATCTGCAGTAGCGTCCCGGCTGATCGTTTTGGCGGGCCTGTGACTCGTTCAATTCCTCCGGCCGAGCGGCCCCGCTGGGGTTCTAGGCGCCGGCTTCGAGTGGTGGCGAACACATGCTTCTCTCTCTTATGGTTCCTGGTCGCGGGTTGGGTCAGTAGGTTGGGGCAGTACTCTTTGGGCAGCGGGGGAGCTCCAGAGGAAGCGTTCGCCTGGGCTCTCGGGGGCGCCGCGGGGTTTGCGGTCTTGTGCAGTCTGCTCCTTCTGCGGACTAGGGAGGGTACTTTTCTCGTTTCCTTGTGGGGTCTCGTCGTACCGGCGCTAATCAGTTGCTTGAGCGTGGCATTCGCGTTCGTGGTCGCCGAAGTTCCAACAAACTGGGGCGCCGCAGACCGGTTTCTGGGCTATCGGTGGCAAGCATGGCCGAGCTTCATGCCGACCCCTGTCACGGTTGGCATCTTCCTAGGAACCGTTGCCGCCCGGGAACTCCCACAGGCGCGCCCGTACATCAACGCTGTGACGCTGATAGCTGTCGTACTCGCCTGGCCTTTGTATCTACTGATCGCACCGCACTGAGAACTCGTGGTCACCCCGGGTTGCCTAGTACCCGCCCAACGAACAGGAAGGAGGCGATTATGCGCTCGTCGCCTCCTTTCTCTCGCGCGGCCAGCGGACGATTCCGCTCGACGTCGTCAACCAGGCTCAAATCGGCGGGAGTCAGGGGCATCCCGGTCACCGGAATACTCTGCTTTGTGAATGGCGACTGGCCACTCACCATTGGGGGAGATCTCAGTATCGCTGGCTCCGAGTGCTTTGACCGAAGCGGGTAGCTGAGAGCGCCGTGCGAGGCCCTCTTGATCCGGCGAGGACCCAGTGACTTCACCGAACTCTCGCCTCAGGATTCCGCCCGCCTAGCCAGCAGCCCCGTGAAGGACGTCGGCCGAGCAATGAAGCGGGCCCGAGCGCGAAGCCACAGCCGCTGTTGAGGGTTCAGGGGTCCCCGGCCGAGATCGAAATTCCCCAGCGACACTGGCAGGGCTCGCTGTCGAAGAGTTCAGCCCGCGGGCTGGCGGGAGTGAGCGCTTAGGAAAGTCGGTGGCTAGGTCTGAATCGCCCCGGCGTGTCCGGAGAGCGTATTACTGGTGTCAGCCCGCTCGTTCGAGGGGTTCCGTCAGAGCGTAGTCGAGGTGCTCGAGTTCGACGGGTGTGAGGTCGTGGATCGACCCGTGGATGCGGTCCGTGTTGAACTAGTGGACCCAACCAGCGGTTGCGGCCTCGACCTGGTCAACGTCTCGCCATGGGCCTTCGTGGTGGATGAGCTCGGTCTTGTAGAGCCCGATCTGCGACTCGGCCAGGGCGTTGTCGTAGGCATCGCCAACGGAGCCAACCGAAGGGTCGATGCCCTCCTCGACGAGCCGGTCGGTGAACGCAATCGAGGTGTAGACACTGCCGGCATCGGTGTGATGGGTCAGTGCAGTGAAGTCGTCGGCGCCCTCGCGGCGGCGGGTGAACAGCGCCATCTCTAGGCAGTCGAGCACGAGCGGCGTCGTCATGCTGGTCGCCGCCCGCCAGCCGAGGATCCGGCGGGAGTGCGCGTCGAACACGAACGCGACGTAAACCCAGCCGGACCAGGTCCAGACGTAGGTGAAATCGGCCACCCAGAGCTGGTTCACCCGGAGCCGGGCGAAGTGCCGGTCGACGAGGTCAGCCGGTCGGGTCTCCCGCGGATCGATATCGACCAGGCGACGGCGCTTGCCGCGCACCACGCCCGCGATTCCGAGTTCGCGCATGAGCCGCTCCACCGTGCAGCGGGCGATGTCGTGCCCCTCGCGGCGGAGTCGTAGCCAGAGCTTGCGGGCGCCGAGGAGCCGCCGCTGCGCCTGCCAGGTGGTCAAGATGATCTGCTTCCACCGTTCATCCGCCAGCACGCGCGCCGAGGGACCGCGCCCTCGGGCGTCGTAATAGGTCGATGGGGCGATCCGTGCCCCGTGCTCAGTGAGCACGGAACAGATCGACTCGACACCCCACCGCAAACCGCCATCGGTGCGGTCCTTGTGCGCCTCGATGAAGGCGACTACCGCTGATGTGGCCGGTCGAGTTCGGCCGCGAAGAAAGCCGACGCCGCCTTCAAAATTTCGTTCGCCCGACGCAACTCAGCGTTTTCGCGCTTGAGCTTCTTGATCTCCGCCAGCGCCTCGGTCGTCAGCCCGGGACGCTGCCCGGTGTCGACCTGGGCGCGACGGCACCAGAGACGAACCGTCTCCGGAGAGCCGACGCCGAGCATCTTCGCGACCGCAGTCAACGCGGTGTACTCGCTCGGATAGTCGGGCCGCACCTCGGCGACCATACGGACAGCGCGCTCACGAAGCTCGCGCGGATACTTGCTGGGTCGTGCCATGAGACAGATCCTTCCAAAGAACTCTGTCTCCGGACACGCCGGGGCGATTCACCTCTCCAGGCAGCGGGTTACCCAGCGAGTCAGGCCGTCCAGGGACACCACGCGCATCTTGAGGTATGAGCATCCGGCAGGTCACCACCACGCGCGCAAGCGAATGGGCTGTTGCATGATCAGGTGACACTCTGGCCTGCCAACTGCCAACTGCCAACTGCCAACTGCCAACTGCCAACTGCGGACTTGCCGAGGCTCGACGATGTGGTCGGCTTGCGCTAGTTTGCACGCGGGGGAGGACTGGATGCGCGGTTTAACAGCAGAAGCGGCAGAGGCTGCACTGAGGGCTGCCGGAGCTGAGCCGAAAGTGCAGTACCCAGGGCGAAAAAACATGCCGTGGCCGTCCGTCCATCTCGCATGCGGGCGAGACATCTCGCCGCGATTGTCCAACCTTCGCGGCGATCGAGGCGTCTGTCGATACTGTGCCGGATTTGAACGGGGAGCGGCCCGAAGAGCCAAGCTGGCCGACGCAGCTGTCGCCGAAATGCGATTGGCCGGGTGGGAGCCGCTTGCTCCATATCCCGGTGCGGCTGCCAGATGGCTAGCGAGACATGGCGAGTGCGGAGTCGAGCGTGAGACCACACTGAACACCGTGCGACGTCCTGGGCGGTACGGGTGCGAAACCTGTTGGAGGCAGAAGGAAGGGCACAAGACGTGGGACGCTGTCAAGGCTCACGCCGTCATGGGCTCGCTCGGACTCACTCCGCTTGAGCCGTGGCCGGGAGGTTCCTCCCGACCTTGGAAGGCGCGTCACGACACATGTGGTCGAGAAGTCGCTCCACGACTTGGCAACCTCGCCGCCGGGCAAGGAGAGTGCAACCACTGCGGTCACGAAGCAGGACACCGCAAGATGATGCTTGACGAAGCGGAAGCCAAGGAGATGATGCAGCGTGCCGGCCTGGAACCGATCTCGCCGTTTCCTGGAGTCGATCGACCGTGGCTTTGCACCCATATTGTTTGCGGCGGGCAGACTTCACCCACTTACACGAACATCAAGCGCGGGCAGGGCGGATGCTCGCCTTGCGGCGACCGGGTTCTGTCGACACTCTTCAGGATGCCGGAGGACAAGGCGCGCGATCTGATGCGAAAGCAGGGTCTCGAACCGCTGGAGGCATACGTGAACTCGAACACCCCATGGCGTTGTCGCCACACGTGTGGGAAGGAAGTGCGACCTCGACTGAGCACCGCGTCGCGCGGGCTCGGCATTTGCAGATATTGCAACAGCGCGTTCCCGTTCGACGGCCCCGCTGAGGTCTATATGGTGGCAGACTTCAACGCTCTCAAGGTCGGAATCGCAAGTCCGAAGGGGTCCCGGATCACCCAGCACACATCACTCGGATGGCGACTCAAGTGGCGCGTCGGGGTTCCCACCGGGGACGACGCATACTCGCTGGAGCAGAGCGTGATCAGTTGGTGGAGGGAGACTCTCGCCGCGGGGCCCGCCTACTCGAAGAAGGACATGCCGCAGTGGGGCAGTACAGAAACCGTGAGCTGGGATGCGACGAGTCCAACGGAAACGCTCGACTATGTCCTTCAGCTCGCGGGATCGCTCAATGTGGAGTTCTCAGCGACGCCTTCGGAAGACATCCACCTGCGACCTGCACTGCCGGCCACGAATCGCCGGACGGGCCGGAGCCGCCGCGGGCGCGTGACGTCGGCAGATCTCACGCTCTTCTGAGCCCATACCCGGTTATCTGGCGGTCACCGTGCTAGGGCTGTTGCGCCAGGTGTTCATCGGGGCACCAGGGGAGTCATAGCCGGGCTCACGTTGGCGCTTGGGGCTTGCAATTAAGCAGTGAAGCATCGGCGCTCCGCTAGCAGGCGGGGTCGGTAGTTCTAGAGTGGTCTTGGCGGTATCGGCGAGTCTGTGGTGTCGGTTCTAACAGATATACCGGGGCGCATCTCCGAAGTTCAAAGCGGGTTTGATCCTCATGAGTTGCGGGTCGCCCGCATAGAAGCCGCCGTTGTACACCTGACAGTCGATGAAGGTTGTGTTTTTCATTCCGATGAATGCACCGTCGACTACTGCGAACTTGAGGCCATTGGCCCACCACTCTCCTCTAATGATGTCGAGCCCTTCGCGCTCGAAGGATATCTCGAAACCTACGACCCGATCGCCAGTCCACATCTTCAGGCGGTTGGCTTCCCAGACCACGTCCCAGCCCGCGGTGGTGTGCACCAACTCGTTGTCGTGAATCCTGAGAAGCGGGCGGTTACAAGCGTCGCGGAGAAACGCTCGGATGAGCAACTCACCGTCCACGATGCTCGCGCTGAACACGTTGCCGCCGTCCACGTTCAGAGCGATTCCCTGGCTTCGTCCTTCGCCCAGATCAGCCATGAACAGATTCGTTCCAACGTTGAACGCGTAGTTGGATCCGACGAAGCTCTCCAACAGGTGTCCGCCCGTCACATGACGGCCAGCGTTGTAGGGAGCCGCATCTGCCGCAAGAACCTTCTCAAGAGGCAGTCGCTTCCGGGTTTTCTCCGCGTGGTGCTGGGTGCACAAGAGGGTGATGTTGTCGGCGTCGTGACTACCGGCGACCGCGTACTCCACCATGTGGTCGTAGTCGATAACCGGGGCACCGCACATGACACACCCGAAGTGGCACCTCCGACGTACCTCCCGTTTGATTGCCGCGGGAATAGCCGGTCTGGCGTCACTCATCTTCGGAGCATAGCGGGGAGGAAAAGCCATAGGTCGGTTTCTTCGATCGGCAGCCTTGCTTCCGCTTCGGACTTCGTTCAGGCCTAGCCTCGCCCTTTCTGTCGCGCGATTCTGGAGCAGCAGCTACCTGCACCACTTCTACACCGCCACCGAGCATGGATCGACCTGATGCGAGACGAGTGGTCTGATGCGCTTCACCGTCCCGAGGACGCCATGGCCGAGCTGCGTGGCCTTCCCGAGCAGGCACATGGAGGCAGACGAGCCTTTCGCGGACCGTCGTATCGACCCCTTCCTCCCAGCGGAGGCCGCGCAGAAAGGACATGGAACGTGCGGCAGCGGCGCTGCTCAGCGTCGAGACCGAAGACGACTACATCACGAGGGGATGGTCGCCCTCTCGAATCCGCACGCCGAGCATCTCCACCTGATCACGTCGTCGTCCTGCACGACCACGTCCATCGGAGTTGCGTCCGTGGGGCAGCGCGGCGTATGCACTTCCTCGCGCGCGTCGTGCGTCGGGTTGTTCTCCGTTAAGGCCTTCACGAGTCGATCCGCCATCTTGCCGAGTCGCTGGTAGCGGTCAATGACGGCGACGATTTCTTCGTAGGTGAAGGTTAGGTATTCGTGCAATCTGGCGGTTTTGTCGAGCGACCGCTTCATCACCATCACTCGATCGTCTTTCCAGAGCCAAACGCCATGGATGAGCAGATTGCGGGTGGCGTTGAGGCTCGCGAGTTCATCCGCAATCCGGTCGACGAACGTATAGCGTGCGGGAATCTGAATCCCCCTGACAGCCGAAACGAGTCGTTGGCCGCTGTCTGCCCAACCCGGGGTAGATCCCGGCACGTCGGTTGCGCCCGGATTTCCCAGCACCACGGCATCCCCCAGCACATCGTCGAGCCACGAGGCATAGAACGTCACCCGACCAAGTAGCGCTGCAACGTGATCGGGGATCGGCAGCCAGGGCTCATTCGTCATGTCTCAATCATGCCGAACGCCCGCCGGCTGGCCCAGCGCCGGCCGCCGACCGGAGAGCGCCGGCCGGTTCTCCCTGGGTGAGACGATAGCGACAGCCGCGTCGAGAACCCCAGGGGACGATTCGCTCACGTGAGACTACGCCGCTTGGACGGAAAAAGAGGAAAATCTGGAGGGGCGTGGAGGAAAACGTACTTCCTGCGCAGAAGGGGTGCCCGTGTTTCCGGGCCTGTAGAGGTTCTTGGAACAGCCCACCAATGTCCTGAGTCGCGACATCGTTGACAGACGAGTCGCGGCTCAGGACTTTTTTTGTGAGTTCGGGTTGTTGACGGTGACGTTGGGCTGGTGAGTCTCGTCATCGTTGACGTCTTGTATTGCATCGAGAACGCTGGGCGTCTGTTGGGCAGTCGCATTGTTGCGCGCTGACCCTGTCAACGTGGATGCAGCGTGGTTAGTATCCGCTAAGAGTGCAGCGTCGTCTCTCGGTGCCGTGAACGTGCCGCGGCGTTGCCGGTAGGAGGACCAGATGAAAGCCGTGCGCTTCACGCAGTGGAAGACCTTCCCCACGCTCGAGGAAGTTGAACGCCCGACGCCCGCCCCCGGCGAGGTGCTGCTGAAGATTGCCGGCGCGGGTGCCTGCCACTCCGACGTCGCGATCTTCGAGCAGTTCGACGAGAGCATGGGGGAGCAGCTGGCCCCCAGCTACACGCTGGGCCACGAGAACTCCGGCTGGGTCAAGGAGGTTGGCGAAGGTGTGACCGGCTTCGAGAAGGGGGAGGCCTACCTGGTCTACGGCCCCATCGGCTGTGGCCGCTGCCCCGCCTGCTCTCGCGGCCAGGACACCTACTGTTACAACGCAGAGACCCAGCCCTACCTCGCGACCGGGCTGGGACGCGACGGCGGCATGGCCGAATACATGACGGTGCCCGCGCGGAACCTCGTCCCACTCGGCGATGCCGACCCGGTGGATGCCGCGCCGCTCGCCGATGCCGCCCTGACCCCGTACCACGCCATCAAATTGTCGCTGCCGAAGCTTGCCGGCGGTGGAAAGACCGCCCTCGTGATCGGGCTCGGCGGGCTCGGCCAGCTGGGGGTCCAGCTCCTGCGCGTGCTCACCGGGGCGACCGTCATTGCGACCGACATGAAGCCGGAGGCGATGGCTGAGGCAGAGAAGGCAGGCGCGGTGACCGTGCCGGGCGGCGACGACCAAGTGGAGCGTATCCGTGAGCTCACCGGCGGGCAAGGTGTCGACGCGGTCTTCGACTTCGTCGGGGTGACCCAGACGATCGGGCTCGCGCAGAAGGTCGTGCGACGCCAGGGGCGCATCACCGTCATTGGGGTCGCCGGGTCGCCCACCCAGTGGGACTTCTACTCGAACCCCTACGAGGCAGAACTCACCAACACCTACTGGGGCACCATCGAAGAACTGCACGAGGTGGCTGCCCTCTACCGCGCCGGCCAGATCACCCCGAGTGTCACCCGTTACTCAATGGATGACGCGCTGCAGGCTTACCACGACCTCCACGACGGCAAGCTCTCGGGCCGTGCAGTCGTCGTACCGCACGCGTGAGCGACTGAGGGAGACCGGCCCCGGTGGTATCGAGGTCCGGAACGAGCAGCGACTTACACGCTGAGGAAGCCGCCAAGTGCTTCGGCTTTGAGTGGTCGTGAGTAGTGGAACCCCTGGGCAATGTCGCAGCCGAGTTCGGTGAGACCCGCGAGTTGCTCACGGGTTTCGACGCCCTCAGCGACGACGGTGACATCGAGTGCGTGGGCGAGTTCGATGCAGCTCGTGATGATCGCAGTCGCTTCCGGGGAGACGCCGAGTTTGCTGACGAAGGAACGGTCAATTTTGATCTCATCGATCGGAAAGTCGGAGAGATACGAGAAACCGGCGTGCCCGGTGCCGAAGTCGTCCACAGAGAGACGGATGCCCAGCTGGTGAAGGCGCTCCAAATTCTCGTGGGCGTGCGGGGCATCCGTGATGACCCCCGTCTCGGTGATCTCGACGGTGAGTCGTGCCGGGTCGAAACCGGTGCTTTGCAGAAGCTCCTCGATGGTGTTGGCAAAATCGGCGTCGCTGAGCTGACGAGCTGAGATATTGACCGACATTTGGATTGGCTCGGCGCCAGGGACACTGTTGAGTTCGATGGCCTTCGCGATGGCGGTGCGGCAGACCCAGGTGCCAAGTTGGCTGATGAGTCCGGTCTTCTCCGCAACATCGATGAATCCAGCGGGACCGATGAGCCCGCGGCCGGGGTGCTCCCACCGCACGAGGGCTTCAACGCCGTGAACTCTGCCGGTATGGAGGTCAAGCTGGGGCTGATACTCGAGACGGAGTTGCTCGTCCGCGAGCGCCACTCGGAGGTCTCCGAGTAACTGGATCTCGTTGATGGCCGAATCATCCGGGGTGGCGGTGGAGCGCTTCCATCGGTTCCGTCCGGCCGCCTTCGCTTCCAATGCCCCCGCTCCGGCGTTCCGCAACAGTGACTCGGCGACAGGGCGAATGTCAGCGGCAGCACTGGGGGCTGCCCCGAGGTTCTGCGTTGCGACCCCGATGCTGGCCGAGATAACGATGTCCAAACCCTCGACTGTGAGCGGTTTCGCGATGAGACTGAGGAGATCTTGGGCGAACTTCTCGAGGTCGCCCCCAGGGGTGGTGACGACGAACTCGTCGCCGCCGACCCGCGCCACGAGCGCATCGCCGTCGTGTTGCTGGCGAAGGCGTTCGGCAATCGTCCTGAGGATGTCGTCGCCAGCGGCTCGGCCGAGGCTCTCGTTGATGATCCTGAATTGATCGAGTGCGATCCAATAGGCGGCCACCTCCGATCCGGATGAAGAATCGGTGACCGCCCTCGTGAGGGCCGCGGTGAGTCCTGCACCGTTCATGAGACCCGTGAGGCTATCGAGGTTCGCTTGCCGTTTAAGGTCGTCTTCTGCCTGCCGACGCCGAGCATCGGACTCCTCGGCACGATGCACCGCGGAGATGAGCTGCGCCTCCTCAAACGAGCGCTCGCGCCGTGGCACCGTGATGAACACCGTCACTCCGGCGTCGCTCCCGGCGAATGAGGCTACGAGCGTTGCAGGGAGGGCGACTCGGTTCTTGCCGAGGATCGTGACAGCACTTTCCGGGACGCGCCCGTTGAGCTCGAGCAGCGGCTGGGTTCGTGTGGTGAACAGGATGCGATCACCGACGGACAGGAGTCGCAGGAACGAGGACCCAAGCAGCTCAACACGGTCAAGACCCGTCCACGTGGTGAACGCCTCGTTGACGTCCAGGACGGTGTGGTCGGCGCCAGTGATGACAGCCCCGGCCGGTGCGGCCCTGAATAGCATCTCAAAATCGAGCGCGACCGTCGACGCTGCCGTCGCATCCGTAGTCATGACGGTGCAGTGATGTAGCGGAGGATCGCCTCACCCGTCTCAGTGGGGGCACTGACCTGCGGAACGTGACCGCTTGCACCGAGCAGGACGAGTTCGCTGTCTGACAGGTGTGCATGGAGATACTCGCCGACGGCCAATGGGGCAAGGGCGTCATTGGAGCACTGAAGAATCAGGCTCGGCACGGTGACGTCGGGCAGGAGATCGCGAACGTCGGAGAGGAACGTCACGCGCGCGAAGGTCCGCATCACGCGAGGATCGACCTGACAGAAGCTTTGCTCCAGTTCGTCGGAGAGTTCCGGTGCCTCGGCATTCCCCATCACCACGGGGGCAATCGTGGCCGCCCATGCGAGGTGATTGTCATCGAGGGACACTAAGAGGTCTTGAACGTCGTCCTCGGACAGTCCGCCGACGTACCCGGTAGCGGCGTCATCGATATAGGACGCGGATGGGGCAAGGAGAACAAGACGCTTGAACAGCTCGGGTCGTCTCACCGCAGCAGCGATGACCATCATCGCTGCGATGCTGTGTCCAACGATTGTGACGTCACGCAGATCCAGCGCGTCGCAGAGCTCAAGGATGTCGCTGGCGTAACGGTCCAACGATCCGTACTCGACTGGGTCGTATGCATTCTGGTCTGACCCACCCGACCCGACATGATCGAACAGGATGACTCGAAACTTGTCGACGAAGAACGGCAGAATCCGCCCGTACAGACCCTGGTCGCATCCAAATCCGTGGGCAAGCACGAGAGCCGGGGCATCCTTCGGGCCCAGGACGGTGACATTATTCCGCGCCATAACTTGCTCCGGGAGGAGCGGTTGGGTGCCCTTTGCTGGCATGAGCGTCATAGTCGCACACATTTCTACCCCCCGCCAGCGTCCCGTGAGCGCTCGAAATCCGAATCGTCCCGGATTGGCTAAGGGTCTATCTGCGATCCCGGAACGGTGATGAGCGGGCCAGTATGACGGCGGCTCGGAAAGACAAGAGGCAGGTTCTCAAGTGTGCATGCCTGAACACCTGCCGGACTGCACATTTTACACGGCGGCGGACCCGCTGGAGCGACCCGACACCATCCGCCAAGAACGGGTTCGCGCCGCGAGAAACTGAGGATTATCTCTTTTCTATACCGTTCGTGTTTGCGTCGTGAGATACCGGCTACGGTCGGGGCCAATGTGCCGAGGTGGCCTTGCTGGCGGTCTTTGCGAGGAACGAACGAGGGGAATCGGGATGCGTACAGAACGACGCACGGTGGGTCTTATTGCTGCAGTTGGGGGTGTCGCCCTCGCTCTGATGTTGGGCGGATGCGCAAGCGAACCTTCTGCGCCACAGCCCGACACCGCCTCCGGCTCGTCCGATGGAGGGAGTGGAGGCGAGAAGGCCGAGACGCCTACGTCGGAGGGAGCGGCGACGGACTCGCGTGGCGTGGCGACGGTCACGATCGACGGCCGCTCGTTCGAGTTCGACCTGCGCAGCTGTTCCGTCTACGACAGCGGGGAGGCAATCATCTCGGGTCTGGGTTCTGAGGTCGGTTCTGACGTCCCCAGCCATCTGGACGGTGACGCGGTGACGTTTGAGGATGGCGAGTTCCGCATCGACATCGGTGCGGACGGGCCGTTCCAGTCCAGCGACGACTTCCTCTCGATTGGCAGCAGCCTCGGTGGTGAGTTCTCACTCGTCGAGGACGGTGAGGGTTATGTCATCACCGGACAGGCCTGGAGCGGGTCGAACACGGCCCTCGGCACGGGCACCATGCAGTTCACCTGCAACTAAGGCCTGGGTCATACCGCAGTCGATAGACGAGGGGACACATCGATGCTTCGCGCACCTGTACTCTGCACGCTGATTTTGGCCGGGATGCTTGGCCTCACCTCCTGCGCCTCAACGTCTGCGGAACCACCCGCCGGCACGCCGACGCCAAGCTCGGACACGGGCTCAACAAGCGAGACCGATGGCCGCTCCGCCGGCACAAACCCTGACGATCCCGCAGAGTGTCTTCACGGGACCTGGCTCGCTGACAACGACTTCTTTCTTGCATCCCTGAGTGAGTTCGGCGATGCGATCGATTCCGTGAGCGGCCGGGTCACCATGACGTTCTCACCTGAGAACACGCTCGCCACCGAATATGCGGACTGGTTGCTCACCGGAGTCACCAACGGCCAGGCGGTAACCATCTCCCGGGATGGGATCGACACTGGCGAGTACTCGGTCTCAGGGGGCGCCGTCTCGATCGAGGACACCAACGTCGGTTCGATACTCACCGTGGCGACGGCGGGGACCGAGATGCCCATCCCGCCTGTGCCTGCGGTCTACAACGATGCGACCTTTACCTGCAGTCAGGCATCCGCCTCCATCACCACACCCGACGGGACCATCCAACTCACTCGGGAGTGACACGCGCCGCACCCGCCGGGCATGACTCTAGGGTCGGTTGCCTCCGTCGCCGACTTCATGGTGAAAGCGCTCGAACAGACGCCGACGTACGCCGGGGCAAGGCCGCGCCCGTCATGAGAAGCGCATGGAGCGCGAGGTGCGCATCCGGACCTCATCGGCGTGAGGTCGTCAGAACAGCAGCGAGACTGACGACGCGATGAAGCCGGCCGCGCCCGTGGCCAGCATGACGATGGCGAGCGTCACGAAGACCCGTTCGGCCTGTGAACGCCTGTGGAACGTCACGCGTTCGGGGCGGGCCGGGGAGACGTATCCCGTGACCGTCCAGTCGGAGAGGCGGATGCTCGGGTCGAGCGCCTGCGAGTAGGTGCGGTCGTCGACGGTCCAGATGGCGACGAGGCGCTGTTCGAGGTCGTCGACCACCGTGACCTGCACGGGCTGGCGCTTGCCGCCGGCCACGCGCAGCAGGAGTGCGACCGCGAGGCAGAGAACTCCGACCACGCCGCCGATCCACGACATGAGTTCGCCAATGATGCCGACGGCCTCGGCGGTGGTCATCCTCGGGCGCGAGGGGGTCGTGGCGTCAAGGGCGTGCTTTCGACTCGGTGTCGCGGGATGGGAGCGATCGGAGTCTAACTGTGCACCGTCGGTCAGAGCCCGAGCAGGTGCTCCAGTGCCGTGACGACGCCGTGTTCCTGGTTGCTGGGCGCGAGGTAGCGGGCGTTGTCGCGCACCGTCGGGTGCGCGTTGGCCATCGCGAACGACCAGTCCGCCGCATCCAGCATCTGGAGGTCGTTGAGGTAGTCGCCGAAGACGACCGTCTGGGCCGGCGTGACCCCGGATGCCTCCTGCAGCTTGCGCACACCACGACCCTTGTCGACGCCGTCGTTCATGATGTCGACCCACCGCTTGCCCGAGACAACCACCTGGTGGGTCTCGGCGAGGTCACGGAAGGTCGTGCCCGCGGTGCCCTCCGCATCCGCGAAGTCGCAGACGGCCAGCTTGAGCACGTCGTCGCTGACGTCCATCAGGTCTGCGACGGTCTCAAGGCGGGCGTAGTACTTCTGGGCCTCGGCGAGGAACGCCGGTTCGCTGTGTTCGATGTAGGCGCTGGCGAGGCCACACACCACGAGGCCGAGGTCCTTCTCGCTGTGCCGCACCGTCTCGATCACCCGCTGCACGGTGGCGGCATCCATCGCCGTCGACGACAGCACCTCCCCGCCCTGCACCACCAGGTTGCCGTTCTCCGCGACGTAGGTGAGGTCGCCCGGCACGCGCGAGAACACCTCTCTGAGCGTGGCGTACTGGCGCCCGCTCGCGGGCACGAACGCGATCCCGCGTGACTGCATCACCTCGAGGAGGGGCCAGAACGACTCGGGGACGTGCCCGTCATCCGTCAGCAGGGAACCATCCATGTCGCAGACGACGAGACGGATGTCATGCGGCCCGGGCGGGATGGAAGTCCAAGGGCGAGCCATGATGGTTCGGTTCTCGTGCGGGGTGATTGCATCCTCCAGTCGTCGCGTCTCAAGGCTACCCGTGCGGCCACGAAGCGACGGCGGCGTCGATCGCGCTTCGCGTTCGCGCCGGCACCTTCTCGACGATGTCGACGACGGGCTGCTTGTCGCGCGGCATCCGCCAGGTCCCCACGACGACGCCGTCGACCAGGACTGCGGGGCGGAACACGCCGTTGTTTCCGGGGACGAGCGCGGCGAGCATCCGCGGGCTCGCGACGAGCGAGCGGTCTGCGTAGCCGAGGATCCACTCGTCAAAGGCCGGCACGAGCGTGACCCCGCTCGCTTCCGCCGACGTCGCTTCGCCGATCATCCATGCGGTCGCGCCGTCCACCGAGACGGTGACCAGGTCGTCGACGGATGCCACGGCGCGGCGCAGCACGCCGAGCGGCAGTTTCGTCCACCACGCCAGGTCGGCCTCCGTCACGGGCCCCCTCGCCGAGACGTAGCCGCGCACCACCGCGGCGAGCGCCGCATCGGGGTCAGCTGGTTCGTGCGCGGGGGAGAGGGTCAGCAGTTGCTCGGTGCCGGAGTCGGCGAACGCGCCCCAGTGCACGAGGCCCGCGATCGCGAAGTGGGCGATCAGGTGATAGCCGCGGCCCTCCGTGGTCGCGATGCCCGCGGCCTCCCAGTTGGCCAGCAGCTCGGCGCGGGTGAGCGGCTGGGAACCGAGCTCGCGCAGGAGAACCTCGCGGGCCGCATCGACGACGCGATCGTCGAGTCCAAGCTCAGACCGTCGGCGCGCCGCCGCACGGTGAAGACGCTCACCGGTGAAGTGCAGCAGGGCGGCCAGCTGCTCGGGCGTGGTCGCGAAGAGGGTGCCGCGCATGGGCCACGAGCGCACGAGTTCTCCCGCATCGAACGCCGCGCGCACGTCGGCGAGTGTCGTCTCCGCACGCGAGCGGATAGCGATCGCCCGCAGCACGCCGGGGAGGTCCTGTCCCTGCAGGGCCACGGCACGCCGCACGACTTCGGCGGGGGTGAGCGACGAACCGCCCAACAGTTGGGTGTGCCAGCGCATGCGCCGAGCCTGCTCCGCGCTGAGCTCGACCATCACGGCTGGGTCCCGCGGTCCGCCCTGGTCACGCGCGGGTCTGCGCGAGCGAGCGCTCGAGGAGTTCCCGGAGGACATCCCGGTCCACCTCGCTCAGGCGGGTGAGATAGAGGCATGCTGTGCTGGCTCGGTGTGGGCCGAGCCTCTCCAGCAGGTCCGGCCACTGCTGGGCGAAGTCGCGCTCGAGGTAGATGGTGTGCTTGCTGCCCGTGGCGAAGGCCAGTTCCGGCGCCCGTCCGCCATGGCCGCTCTCGTAGCGATACTCGTACTCCCCGAAACCGACGATGCGGCCGGCCCAGACGACCGGTTCGTGTCCACTGACTTCCCGGTGGAGGGCGAGGAGCTCTTCGGACTCGGCACGGCGTGGCCCCGTTGCGCGATCGAGCGCCTCCACCACAGGCAGGTCGGATGGCGACATCGCGGGTTCCTTCGCAGCCACAGTGCTTCTCACTTTCAGTCGGTCACAGGCTCGGATGCCGGTCACACTACAGCGGGAGCGGCATCCGGTGAGGAACCGAGCGGCTAGACGATCAGATCGTCGGGGCCGTTGAGCCTCACCCGCCTTGCTCCTGGCTTGGGCGCGACGCCCGCGAGCAGAAGGCGGTCGACGCGGGCGAGCGGGCCGAGCCCGAGCCGAGTGAGCTCCTCGATCTCGGCGATGGGCACCTGGAACGTGCGGAACGGCCCCAGCGGGGGTGCCGATTCGGCCCTCTCAGCGCGGTGGAAGGCCTCCTGCAGGTCGACCCCGTCCAGCTCCGCGCGCTGCTCGAGCAGGAACCCCGCCGCCGCCAGCGCACCCTCGGCATCCGACCAGGCGGCGACCTTCCAGAACGCCAGCGGAATCTGCACGCCACGATAGCGCGGGTCTGCATCGGCGAGCACGGGTCCCGTGAACACCGTCAGGCGCAGCGAGTGGGCCAGCGCGTGCTCCAAGACGTGATCTTCGAGGCCAAGCCAGAGGAGCTTTGACTGGTTGAAACCGGATGCCTGGGGTGCGGCGTTCGTGTAGGCGAAGGTGTCGAAGTTGGCGCGTTCTGCCGCATCCCTGGCACCCCACACGGGGTCGCGGCGCCGCACGAGGTGACCGCGATCAAGGTCGTTGTTGCGGTACAGGGTCGGCCCGGCCTGCTCCTCCGCCGGGATGCGCGTATCGAGGTGCCAGTCGTCGGCCCGTGGGACATCCACCAGGCGGGCGCCGTCGATGTTCACGGCCGTCGCGGCGGCCAGCCGACGGTCGCGATCGTGCAGCACGGTGAAGTGCGTGTAGGGCAGCTCGCTCAGGCGGCGCTCGCGCACCGCTTGGGGCAGCGGCACTGCGGACGCGAGGAAAGCAGGGTCGTAACCATCGCCGAACTCGCCGTCCATGTGTCCCACGCTAGGCGGGTGGGCTGGTAGTTCAACGCCACCGCTGCCTCGTCATGGCGGCAGCATAAACTCTTTCTAGTGCTGAACCGTTACGTGAGCGACACCGCGAGAGCCAACTGGAGCTCCCTCATTTCCGCCTTCGTCGGCGTGGGACTGGCCCTCGGCCTCACCGCGATTCGCGGCGATTTGGGCGAGGTCGACCCGCTCGCCTTCGGCATTGACGCGTACCTGCTCATCTGGCCGGCCTTCGCCGCCATCTACCTGCTCTGGACCCACCGCGCCTACTCCCGCCCTGGCCCACGCGCCCTCGCGGTGCAGGTCGAGCGGGAGCGTGCGTACCAGGGCAAGTGGTGGTCGGCGCTGCTCGGCTACGGCGGCGCATCCAGCTGGACCCTCATGGCCGCGATCGGCGCCGTCGGTGTTACCGTCCTGATCGCGCAGGACGCCTCGTACCGCGGCAACCTGCTCTACGTGGCCTTGGGCCTGCTCTGCGTGGCTGGCTCGTGGGCGCTCATGGTCTACGCGTTCGCCCTGCAGTACATGCGTCTCGGCAGCAGCAGCGACCGCGAGCATCCGCACATCGTGCTCGGCATCGACGGAGACATCCGCTTCGCCGACTACCTCACCCTCGCGGTGCTCCTGTCGACTATGGCCGCAACGGTCTCCGCCGACATCCGGTCCCGCGAGGCTTGGGGGCTCGTGCGCACCAACGTGCTCTTCGCGTTCACCTTCAACTCGGTCATCGTCGCAATGGTCGTCTCGCTGTTGCTCGGCGGCCTCGTCAGTCCCGGGTCATAGCCAGCGGAGCCGCATCCCGACGGCCCGGCAGCCCTCCGCTTCGAGGTCGAGGGCTTGAAATCTGTGGGACGAGAGAGTGTCGGAGGGATGGTCCGCGCTAGCGTTGACCCATGCCCACGAACCTCCTCGGCCCTGAGCCGACCCTCCTGCCAGAAGAGCCCGAAGTGCTCGAGTCGATCGCCGACGCCGACTTCGCGGCATCCGATGTCGCCATGGCTCACCCGACGTCATCCCTCGCGTGGGCGCTCCTCGCCGATGAGGCCTACGAGCAGGGCAAGACGCTCGAGTCCTACGCCTTCGCTCGGGTCGGCTACCACCGCGGCCTCGACGCGCTGCGCCGCTCAGGCTGGAAGGGCCACGGCCCCATCCCGTGGTCGCACGAACCCAACCGGGGGGTGCTGCGGGCGCTCTTCGCCCTGCAGCGCGCCGCCGACGCGATCGGCGAAGAGGATGAGGTCGAGCGGCTGGCCAGGTTCCTCGACGACTCCGACCCCGTGGCGGCCGAGAAGATCCGCAGCGGCGAGTAGCTGGCCGCGCCCGATGCGAGCAGCCGACACGCGCATCCGGGGCCTCGACGTCGCGCGAGGTGTCGCCGTGCTGGGCATGTTCACCGCCCACACGATCTCAGTCAGCGAGCCCACGGGGGCGTTCGTCGTGCTCGACGAGCTTGCGGAGGGCACGCGACCGCGGATGCTCTTCGCCCTCGTGGGCGGCATCTCGCTCGGCCTGCTCGTGGCAGGGACTCCGCGTGGCCGTGTGCATTGGCAGGTTGCGATCCGCGGAATCCTGCTGCTCGCACTCGGCTTGCTCCTCGAATCGTTCTTCTCCGGCGTCAGTGTCGTGATCGACGAGTGGGGCATCCTCTTCCTCCTGATGCTGCCGCTGCTCTTCGTGCCGTCAGCATGGCTGCTGGCCGGCGCTGCCGTGCTCCTGGTGGCCGGACACATCGCGATCCTGGCAGGCGTCGGGCGCACGGTTCCGGTCGGTGACGGCCTGCTTGGGGTGATCGGCGCTGAGACGATCGGTTGGGTGCTCACGGGCTCCTACCCGATGGTCACCTGGCTCCCGTCCATCATCGCCGGATACCTCCTCGCCCGAGCCGACCTGCTTCGCCCTAGAACCCACGTGGCGATGGCAATCGCCGGGGCGGTTTTCTTCGCCGTGGGCCTCGCGCTCACCCTCTCCCTCGATCCCGACGGCGGACCCTCGTCGTGGCCGTCCGCTCTCGCCCTGCAACTCTCGGCCCTCGGAGCCGCGGCACTCACCGTCGCCGTCCTGATCTGGATCACGTCGCCACGGGCGGGTACCGCAGGCGGCATCGCCGGACGCATCCTGTATCCCCTCGCCGCAGCCGGCGCCATGCCCCTCACGGTCTACACGACGCACGTGCTCGCGCTCGCCGCCTGGTATGTGCTCGACCTGGCCGGGTGGGGCCCGGATGCCACGACCTGGATGATCTTCACGGCGGTGACGCTCGTCGTCGCCCCCGTGTGGAGGAAGACGATCGGGCAGGGCCCGCTCGAGTGGCTGCTCGCCTTCCTCAGCGGGCGGCGTAGGACCTGACTTCGTCTACTTCTTCTTGCGCCGCCGAGTAAGGATCAGGCCCGTCACGGCCGCCGCAATCCCCGCGAGCGTCGGCACCGCCATCACGCCGAGCGCGGGATGATCACTCGCCATATCGGCGCTTGCCCAGAAGAACAGGATGAGCGCCCCGAGCGCCGAGGCCGGGGCCAGCCACCGGATCATGTCCCGCAGCAGGCCCGGGCGGCGGGCCGTCTCGCGGAGCGGTCCCCTCGCGAGGGCGAGCAGCCCGAGTCCGACCGCGATGACGGAGAGCACCCCGACCAACACCGTCGGCATGTTCTTCTCCGCCTCGATGTCGTCGAGGGCCGAGGCGTCGGGTCCGGCGAAGGTTCCCTCAGGGAAGTCGAGGATCGTGCCGAGGTCGGTCCAGCCGAGACGCGAGGGGTAGCTGTCGTACTCGCCATGGCGGAGCTCCAGCAGGTGCACCCGCGCGCCATCCTCGCCGCGTGACATCGTGTCCTCCGTGACGCTGCCCGGCTCGGGAACATCGTCCCCGTAGCGGTCGAGGAGTGCGACGGAGCCGAAGGGGATGGGCGCCTCCATCCACTCGCGCACGACCTCGGAGCTGTCGGGGTCCTTCGTCAGCCAGCCGCCCTCACGCACGAGACCTTCGAGTTCCTGCGGGATGCGCAGTTCCAGCGTGAACGGCTCCGGTTCATCGTCCGGGTCCCAGCCGTAGTCGTACTCCCAGCCCTCGACCAGTGCGGCCCACCGCACGCGGTCGACGCGGTCGCCACCGACAGCATCCGCCGCCGTCGCCGCGGAGGTATAGCGGTAGTCGATGCGCACCTCGTGCTCACCGCTGACGACCTCGACCATGCGGGTGACGATGTAGGTGTCGTCCCCGTCGCGGCCCGTGTCGAAGGGCACCGCCGTGCCGTCCACCGTCACTCGCTCGATCTCGAGACCCAGATCCTGGCCATCGTGTATGCGAGGCCACTGGTGCATGTACTGGGGCGGATGCCGCATGCTGTCGTCGAAGTCGACGAGAGCGGTCTGGCTCACCTCGAGCACGGCCCGGTCGTCCGCGCCGCGACTCAGCTCGGCGCTCGCCTCGAAGGAGCGCACGGTGTGACCCCAGGTGCCGGGCAGGTCGCCCTCGTACATGAGGGCCTCCGGCTCGCGGTTGTGCGGGCTCGTCATCGTGCTCGCGATGGCGATGGAACCGCCGACGAGGGCGAGGGCGATCACGCGCACGAGGATGCGGGCGGGGGAGAGGTAGCCGTCGGGGTGCGGTTCGCGGTCGGCCGCGTCATCCGATGCCGTCGCCTCCTGCGCGGCCAGCTCGCCCACCCGGCGTGCGGTCGCACGGGGAGGGCCGAAGAGCACGACGTAGGGGAGCAGCGTGTCGCGGGTCGTCGTGCGGTCGAGGAGCTGCGTGCGCGCGGCGTATACCTCGATCCCGAGCAGGTGCTGCCGGACGAGCGCGCCCTTCTCTGTGAGCGGCCGCGCCGTGAGTGCGATCGCGAGCACGATGAGTGCGATCGCGGATGACACGAGCACGAAGGCGACGGGCCACCACACGATCGCGAGCGTCGCCTGGTGCGAGAGCTGGCGCACGAGCCCCCACTGCACGATCGTCAGGGCGATGGGTGCGGCGATGAAGAGGTCGCGCACGAAACCGCGCGGGATACGCCGCAGGCCGCGCCTGAGCTGCTCACGGCGTTCCCGGGCGGTGCGGTATCGCGTCAGCGCCCGCGGCAGGTCGCCGAGGCGGCCGGCCCGCCGCGCAACCTGCGCGACGCGTACCCGACTGCGGCTCTCGAGCGCCTCCGCGAGTTCCATCGTGCGAGGTGCGCGCAGGATCTGCGCGGCGAGACGCGGCGAGACCTCGCGCGGCGGCTCAGCCTGCGCGGTGAACCAAGGGCGCCCGCGCTCATCGCTCCAGGCGACCGCCCGGGCCGCGAGCGCGAACAGGAGTGTGACCGCGAGGAAGGCCAGCGGCGCGAGCGGGCCGAAGGTCTGCACCCACCAGAGGGTGGACTTCGGCGGCATCGTGAAGGTCTCGGCCTCGAAGGGCATGGTGAACCACGCGTTCGAGTGCGGTGGCATGTTCTGCTCGTTGGTGAAGTTGTAGACCGCGGTGCCGGGCGGGGCATCCGCCTCTGCCTCGATCCAGTCGCTCGCCGCCAGGAGCGTCCACGCGAGCCCGCCACGCGGCTGCCGCAACAGCCGTTCATCGAGTTCCTCTGGCAGCGTGACGGTCACGTCGAGCGCCGCGAATCCCTGCGGCCACGAGGGCCCGAACACGTCCCACTCGAGCATGTCGATCGGCGCACCCGAGGCCTCATCCGTCGTCTGGTAGGCCAGATGGTGCAGCGTGTACTCGAGCACGTACTGGTGGTCGCCCGTCAGCTCCTGCTCGCTCATGAGTGAGAGTCGAAGCTGGTCGGGCGTCGCGCTGCGCCCCACCTCGATGGGGGCGCCATCGAGGGTCGCACGGATGTCGCTGGGCGCGAGGTCGTGCCCCTGGTAGTTCGTGGCGAGCACGCGCTCGATGCCGCGCTCGCTCACGTCCTCGGGAAAGAGCGCGGCGATCGTCTCGACCACCTCGGCACGCACGGTGCCGTCGGGTGCGCGCGTGATCGTGTAGTCGACGTCGAACTTGCGGGCGATCCACGTCTCGGTCGCGGAGGATGCCGAGGAGGTGATGTCCTCAAGCTCCATGGGCTTGTTGATGACGGGCCCGAACATGAGCACGAGGCCCGCGACCCCGACGATGGCCCAGAAGGCGCGAATGCTGTACTGCAGCTTCTTGCCGCCGTGCGAACGCAGCCACGCCTCGAGCGCGAGCAACACCCCGGAGAGGAACGCCCAGACGGGCGTGTGCCTCGGGGCGTCGTCGGGGATGCGCTCAGCGTCATCCAGGATGGGCTCGTCGGCCGAGGAACGCTCGCGGGGCACGCGTTGAGTCTAGCCATGGGTGCGCCAGCCCCTCCGCCGCCGAGAGGGAAGCACGGGGGCACTGTGATCACGCGGGCGACGACGAGGCGGATGTGAGACGTTCGGGCAATACAGAGGTCGCGCTCCTACCGTCGCAACACAACGACCAAGGAGGACACGGATGCCCGGAGCAAAGGAACTTCCCTCGACCCTCGAGCGCTCGCCGAAGCACGCACAGGAGATCTGGATCAAGGCCCACGATTCGGCCGTCGACAGCTACGGCGAGGGCGAACGTGCCCATCGCACCGCCTTCTCGGCGCTCAAGCACGAGTACGAGAAGGTCGGCGATCACTGGGAGAAGAAGTCGTCGAGCGGTCCCTCTGAGACGAAGGCAGCGGGCGGGCGCGGCTCAGAGGGCGAGACGAAGGGCGGCGTCAACGCGAACGCGACCAAGGAGCACCTCTACGACGTCGCCAAGCGCCTCGACGTGCCCGGCCGCTCGCGCATGAACAAAGACGAACTCGTCGACGCGATCCAGAAGGCCAACGACCGCGAGACGCGCAAGAGTCGCTAGACGAACTCGCCCCGGCAGGTTCACTGTCGGCGGCGCGCGATCTCCGAGCTGTGGATCTGTGGGACGCTGCCGCCATACTGTACGGGTGACCGACACATCCGCCACCCCGTCCGCGACGCCCGCCGGCGGCGTCGACCACCGCCCGCAGTTCTTCGTCAAGCAGAAGCTCACCATGATGGTGAACCGCTACGAGATCCGCGCAGCCAACCCCGACGGCAGCGAGGGCGGCGTCATCGCGATCGCGCAACAGAAACGCATGGCCTTCAAGGAGCAGGTCACGTTCTATGCGGACGAGGCCCGCACACAGCCGGTCTTCTCCTTTAAGGCGCGGCAGGCCATCGACCTCGCCGCCGTCTATGACGTGTTCGACGCATCCGGGGCTGCCATCGGGTGGTTCCAGAAAGACTTCGGGGCGAGCCTGCTGCGCTCCAGCTTTCACCTCGCAGGCCCCGGCATTGACGCCTACGGGCAGGAGCGCAACCAGGCCATCGCGATCATTCGCCGCTTCGTCGAGCTCCCGTTCGCGTTCCACTTCGACTTCACCGACAAGGCCACCGGTCAGCTCGTCATGTCGAGCGAACGGCAAATGAGCCTCCGCGACCGATACACCGTGACCGTGCCCGACACCCGCGTCGACTTTCGCCTCGCCGCCGCCATGGCGGTTGGGCTCGACGCGCTCATGCAGCGGTAGCCGAAGGCACCGACCGAGTCCCGACTGCTCGTCGACACCCCACGCAATGTACCCTCGAAGCGCGGGGGATACGGCGCCACCACCGGCGTCATGGCGAGCATCCGCGAGGGGCGAAGAATGACGGATGCCACGGGCCGCGGTGTGCTCATCACGGGAGCCTCACGGGGCATCGGTCGCGCTACCGCGATCGCCTTCGCGCGGGCGGGCAGTCGCGTCGCTGCGCACTACGGCAGTTCCCGCGAGGACGCCGAGCAGACCCTCGCCCTCCTGCCAGGCGAGGGGCACACGATCATCGGGGGAGACCTCTCGACGCCGGACGCGGCACGCCACATCGTCGACACTGCCGTCGCTGAGCTCGGCACCCTCGATGTGCTCGTCAACAACGCCGCGGTCGGCCCTGACGCGGCCAACGCCCACCCGATCGACGCGAGCGACTGGGACACCTGGGTCGACGCGTGGGACGCGATGACCCGCGCAAATCTGCTCGGGCCCGCCCACGTGACCTGGGCCTTCGCTCGGCACCTCATGGAGCGTGGTGCTCCCGGCGCGATCGTCAACGTCGGCTCCCGCGGCGCCTACCGCGGCGAGGCAGACCACGCCGCCTACGGCGCGACGAAAGCGGCCCTGCACGCCTTCGGGCAGTCGATCTCACAGCGGCTTGCGCCGCACGGGATTGCCGTGACATCCGTCGCCCCCGGCTTCGTCGCGACTGAGCGGCAGCAGGAGAAGCTCGCGGGCGAGCGCGGCGACGAGCTGCGCGCCCAGAGCCCCTTCGGGCGGGTCGGCACCCCCGAGGAGATCGCCGACACGATCGTCTATCTCGCGTCGCCCGCCGCCGTCTGGGCCTCCGGCGCGGTCGTCGACCTCAACGGGGCGTCACACCTGCGCTGAGCGAGCGCCTGTCGACATTCCAGTGCGCCGGGTGGCCAGAGTTTCGGCCATCCGCCGGCCTATGGCGCAAAGTTTGGCCACTCGCGAAAGTAGTGGGGGCGCGGGAGGACGACCGAAGCCTCACGCGAGTCCCCGCGCCCGCGCCACCACCAGTCCGCGCGCCGAAGTCGGAAAGCGTGCCAGCATCGCACGCACCTCGTGGGCGTCGACGTCCGCGCCGAAGAGCTCCGTGTTGGGTTCGAAGCGCATGCCCTCCGCGAGCGGGCCCGCGTCGACGGGATCGAAGCCGAGGTCGTCGATGAGCTGTGCCACTTCCACCTTCGCTGCCGCGTCGTCGCCGGCGAAGGCAATCGCCTTGCGTCCAGGCGTGCCGGGCGGCCTCGGCTCATCTTCAAGGTCGTGGTACCCGACGTGATTGAACGCCTTCACAACCCGCGACTCGGGGAGGAACGCCTGCACGATCTCACTCGACGAGGTGCGCGGGTCAGCGAAGTCGGGACGGATGCCGTCGGTTTCCCACCAGTAGTTCATTGCGTCCACGACCGTCTTGCCAGCCAGCGCCGACACCGGCAGCGTGCGGTGCGCGCTGAGGGGGAGCGCGAGCACGACGAGATCGGCCCGCTCCGCAGCATCCGCCACCGTGGTCGCGGTGATGCCACCCTCGCGGTCGGCCGCACCCAGCGGGATGAACGCCGGGTCACCCGAACGGGCGAGCAACACACGGTATCCGGATGCCGCGGCGAGCCGTGCGAGCACCATGCCCGCCTTGCCCGCCCCGATGATGCCGAGCGTCGTCACACGCGGCGCCAGGTCACATGGCCTCGCCGATGTAGGAGTACTTGACGAAGACCTCGGCTGCGATGCCCGCCTCCTCGAGGAGCCCCTGTAGGGCGGTCAGCATGTACTTCGAGTCCCAGCCCATGTAGATGAAATGGCCCTCATCGATCTGGTCCCAGTGGCCCGTCCACGCCTGCTCGTCGAAGATGGGGCCGCCGCGCTGCTCCGTGAAGGCGATGACGGATGCCCGGTCATCCGCCCACAGGCGCTTGAAGACGCGGTTGAAGAGGTACTTGACGTCGTAGACCTCCCAGTGCTCGCCCCGGTACTCGACGTATTCGAACTCGCGCTCCCACCCGCGCGGCCACCCGCTGCGGCGCTGCGCGTCGAGGATCGGCGTGAGACCGTCGTCGTCGATGCCGACCTCCGGCGTGGTGGGCCAGATGCGCAGGAACTCGGATGTCAGGGCCGCCGTGCGCTCGCCGATGGCCGCCGTGCCCCAGGCAGGCAGCTCGGCGAGGTCCCGTGAGATGCCGACCGCGCTGGCGCCGTAGACGGCGCGTTTCTGTGGGAACGGCGCCTCCATGCCGCGTTCCGCGAGGTGCTCCTCGAGCAGCGTCAGGTTGCCGATCGTCGGGGCGAGGGCGCGGTGGCTGTTCTGCTCGTCCTCGCTCAGTTCGGCCCAACCGCGCTCGCCGTCGCCCGTCCAGGCGTCGCCGGGGGCCAGCGGCAGCACGTGGTCGACATCGAGTCCCTCCGTGCTGTCGACGCCCGCGATGCGACCCAGCACGTAGGCGGGGTGGGGGAGCGCCCCGTACTTGAGGGCGACCCGCACACGGGCATCCGATGGCGTGACGCGGGCGATCGCCCGCAGCAGCTGCTCCGCGCCCTCGAGCCGCGCGCGGCACATGCGCGCGACGAGGCGCTTGGTGCTGAGGCCGATGACCGAGCGGCGCAGCAGGAGTGACTGCAGGCGCTCGAGCACCTCGATGAGTTCGTCCCTGCTCGCGGTGCCGCGTGAATAGTCGCGGTAGGCCTGCATCGCGAGCGGGAACATTCCCCGGCCGAAGGTGCCGAGGTATGCGAGGTGGCGCGAGACCGTGGCATCCGTCTCAAGCTCCGGATGCAGCAGGGTGCGGTAGATCTCCGAGAACTCCCGCCACTCGGTCGCCCGGGCCCGCAGCGTGTCGACGTCGAGCCTGGGGAACTCATGGCGGAAGGCGTCGTAGACCGCGCGCGGGATCGCGGTGTCGACCTCGCGTCCCGTCGTCGCGATCAGGTAGTGCCGCCAGAACTCGCCGATCGTCGTGCCCGTGTTGCGCTCGATCGGCAGCCAGAACTCGTCTTCGATCTCGCTCTGCTCGGCGTGCGTGAGCCCCATGAGCACGTAGTTGTGGATGAGTTCGTGGTCGCGCAGGGGTGCGCCCGTCGAGTTGAGGCTCTCGAAGATCTGCTGCGCGTTCGCCTCCTCGTGGAGGGCGATCGCGACATGCTCGAGGCGCTGCAGGCCGCGCCAGATGCGGGGCACCTCACTCGCGGGGATCTGGCTGCGGAAGAAGGCGTAGTTGTCGTCGAAGCGCGAATCCCGCAGCTCGGCATCCGCCCCGCGCCGGTCGAGCACGACACTCTCGAAGACCTGCGCCCACTCGCGGTGGGGCCGCAGCTTCGTGCGGTTCGGGTCGTCTGCCCTCGCGAGCACGGCGCGCAGCTTCTCGGCGAGCGTCACGTCGCCCGTGAGCTCGGGATGCTGCAGCACGGCGTGGTGCAGGGCAGCCACCAGCAGCATGAGGGTCGTGATGCGCTGCTGCCCGTCGATCAGCACGAGTTCCCGCGAGTCGCCGTCGTGGCTCGCCGACGAGAGGATCGAGCCGATGAAGTGGTGGTGGCCGTCGCGGGAGTCTGCGACCGCACGGATGTCTGTCAGCAGCTGCTCGCATCCGTCGATGTCCCAGCGGTACTGGCGCTGGTAGACGGGAACGACGATCGTGGTGGCAGGATCTGAGAGCCAGCGCATCGTGTTGACCGCGGTGGCATCGACATTCGTGGCTGTGCTCATCGCCTCCGAGTCTATTCACCCCCGGATGTTAGGCTCCCCTTAGTTGGGCCTGTTAAAACGTGCTGGCCCTCAACGAAAGGGATGATCCACCTCATGGGTTACATCAAGTCCGCCGCGCTCGAAGAGACCGGCTACGTCGTCCTCGACAAGTACAACCGCGAAATCGACCCCAAGGAATGGCTCGACATCGAGTATGTCGACTGGAAGTCCTCGGGTGAGACTCGCTTCGCGCCCCTGGCCAGCGCCAAGGGCGAGATCGAGGTCAACGGGTTCTGGAACCACACGCCGCCCCGCACCGACAAGGACGGGGTCTGGATCCCGTCGCAGGTCGAGAAGGCCCCAACGCTCACCGAGCGTGCCATGGAGCCGGGCGCCAATGTCGGCCGTTGCCGCGTGATCGAGCTCCTGCCGAACACCTACGCGGATGCCCTGTACAACCTCCACCAGGACGACAACAACCGTCTCAACCCCGATGGCACCGGCTGGGTCGTCCGTGGCTTCTTCAACCTCACGGACGACAAGGACAGCTACTTCGTCCTCCGCGAGAACCGCACCGACCCGAGCGTCGAGTACCGCATCGCGCTGCCCGCCGGCGCACAGATCATCGTCGACACGCAGCGCCTCTGGCACGCCGTCGCCCACAACGGCACCGAGCCGCGATACTGCCTCATCACCTCGTGGGAGTCGGGCGAGGAGCTCGACGCCTACATGGCCAAGTACAACGCGGTCAGCCGGGTGCCCAACGTCGAGGTTCCGCAGGACGTGCTCGACGCGGGCCAGGCCGAGCAGGAGCGTCGCATCGCCGCCCGTGCCGCCTACTACGCGGCGAAGGGCCAGGCCGAGAAGACGGCCATGAGCGAGGCCTGATCCTCCTCTGACGCGAGGAACCCCCGGTGCCCGTCACCGGGGGTTCTCCATGTCCGGACATCGATATCGTTGAGGGCATGGGCAAGAAGGACGACCGCACGCTCGCAATCCGCCAGAAGGCCAACGAGGCTCGCATGCGGGAGAAGAAGGCTGAGGCGCGCCGCCGCGCGCTCATCCAGGGTGGCATCGTCCTCGGCGTGCTCGTCGTCGTCGCGGCGATCGTGATCGCCGTCGTCATGGGCAACCGGGCGGCCAGGGAGGTCACGAGCCCGGAGAACACCGCCACCGTCTCGCTGGGGGCGGCAAGCGACATCCCGTTCCAGATCGCGGGCACGGCCGTGCGTGTTGGGCCGGAGGATGCGCCCGTCACGATCTCGCTCTACGAGGACTTCTCCTGCCCCCACTGCAAGGACTACGAGGCCGCCGTGGGGCAGACGCTGCACGAACTCATCGCCGAGGGTGGCGTCGCGGTCGAGTACCACCCCATCAACGTCGTGAGCGAGTACGGCATCCGGGCCGGCAGTGCCGCCGCCTGCGTCGCCGCTCACGAGCCCGAGAGCTGGACGACCGCGCACGCCTCTCTGTTCGCGGTGCACGACGCGTCGACGGATGCCTGGAACAACGAACAGTTCGCCACCTTCCTCAACGGCCAGGGCATCGGGGGAGACGAGCTGATCGAGTGTGTCGAGTCGGGACGCTACGCCAACTGGATCAAGCAGAACACGCTCGACGCACGCGACGCAGGCATCGCCTCGACTCCGACGCTGTTCATCAACGGAGAGCGCCAGCAGGCACTGTTGAGCCCCGAGCAGCTGCGCGCCGCGGTGGAGGAGATCGCCTCCTGACACCCCAGTTTTCGGGGGTCACGGCGCGTCGCGAAACTGGGGCTTCTTCCGCGGCCGTCCGCATGCTTATGATGTGCGAGACATCGCCGATGCCCTAGCAACATCTGTCCATTCGGGGGCTCTCCCCAGGACCGTCAGAAAGACCAGAACAGCCTTATGGATATCGGCAGCATCGTCGTGAACGCGCTTGGATTCATCGGCACCGCGTTCTCGATCCTCATGTGGATCCCGCAGGCCCGGATCACCTGGGGCGCGCGCAACGATCCGGCGAAGCTCGCGGGGATCTCCGAGACGACGCAGTGGCTCCTTACGGGCAGCTATCTCGTGTGGGGCGTCTACGGGGTGCTCGCCGGCTCGCTGTGGATCGCCGCCCCGAGCGTCGTCGCCCTGCCGATCGCCATCGCATCCGTCATCATCGTGCGTCGCGGTCGCCGCCTGCCGATGACGGTCTCGGTGCCGATCATCTCGGCCGACGAGACGCACTCCAACCTCGACGAGACGCACCTGGATGCCGCGACCGGGCCGATTCTCGTGCCAGTCGCCGAGGAGATCGCCGCGTTCGACATCACGACGCCCATCACTGTGATTCCCGCCGATGCGGAGGCGGAGTCGACCGCGACGGGCACGATCCCGATCCTTGCGAGCGAGCCGCTCCAGGCGGAGGTCGCGGTCGAGGCCCACGGGGACCCAGCCGAGCCGACGCGTGGAACTCCCGCCGCGACCCCGGCCCCCTCAGTCAGCGACACGGGCATCATCACGATCCAGGCGTAGCTCCTCCCTGAGCGCTGCGCCCCTTGCGCGTGCCCGGGAGCAAGGGGAGCCTGTGCTGGTGGACAGCAATCAGTGGGATGTCATCGTCATCGGGGGTGGCTCAGCGGGCCTCAGCGCCGCGCTGCAACTGGGCAGGGCCGGGCGGCGCGTGCTCGTGATCGACGCGGGGGAGTCTAGGAACCGCTTCGCCGAGCACATGCACGGTGTGCTCGGCAGCGACGGACTTTCGCCGCTTGAGTACCTTGAGCGGGGGCGCGAGGAGGTCCGACGCTACGGTGTCGAGCTGCACCACGGTTCGGTCACGACGGTGGGCGAGCAAGGTCGCCTCCTGCACGTCGAGACCGCGACGGGCGAGCACTTCTCGGGCAGGCGGGTGATCGCGGCATCCGGATGCCGTGACGGCGTCGCAGATCTGCCAGGCATGGGAGAGCGCTGGGGCAGGGACGTGCTGCACTGCCCCTACTGCCACGGCTGGGAGTTTCGGGGCGCCCGGCTTGGCGTGCTCGCCTCGTCGACCGCGAGCATCCACCAGGCGCTGCTCGTGCGCCAGTGGAGCGAGCGCCTCGTGTTCTTCAACGCCGAGTCGGGAGACCTGCCGGTGGATGTCTCGGCTCGCCTGCAGGCACGGGGCGTGATCGTTGAGTCGCGCCCGCCATCACGGCTCGTCGTCAGGGAGGATCGCCTCACGGGCGTCGAGCTGCAGGGTGGCGACGTGATTCCGGTGGACGCGCTCTTCACGACGCCGATCCTGAAGTCCAACGAGGAGTACCTCGACGGCCTTGCCCTCGAACGCGAGGAATCAAAGCTCGGCGGCTTCTTGAAGACCGACAAGGCGGGTCGCACGAGCAACCCGAAGGTGTGGGCGGTCGGCAACGTCGCGCGGCCAGCCGAGACGGTGCCTATGGTGCTGGCCGCCGGATCCGCTGCCGGGGCGGCCGTCAACATGGACCTCATTGAGGAGGAGTTCGAGACCGCGCTGGGCGAGTGATGCGGAGCGCGTGGCTAGTCCCCTGTGCGGGCTGCCGTCGAAGATGGCGCGGGCGGCGGTCTGCGGTTACTGATGCACTTTCGGTGCGACACGCCGTGCGGGAGCGCTCCCAGACGGCGTGTCGAACGAAAAGGTTGCTGGTCACCGCACGCCCGCACGCAGCAACCGCCACGCGCCTGGGCCCGGCGGCCGCGGCGCGCAGCTGCCTGACAAAAGCGCCTAGCGGTCGCGGCGCGGCTTGCGGCCGCGGTCCGGGGCGATCTCGATGAGCTTGCCGCTGATGCGGGTGTTCTTGAGCTTGCCGAGCACGTCACGGGGCAGGTCGGCAGGCAACTCGACGATCGAGAAGTCGAGCATGATCTTGATCGCGCCGAAGTCCTCCCGGCTGAAGCCGCCCTCATTCGCGAGCGCGCCGACGATCTGGCGCGGCTCGACCTTGTGGCGGCGGCCCACCTCGATGCGGTACGGCGCGTAGCTGGAGTTGCCGCCGCGCGAGCGGGGCTCGCGACGCTCTCCGCGCTCGGGCCGGTCGTCGCGATCGAAGCGCGCCTGGCGTGCGGGCCGCTCATCTTCCTTCGAGAGGAGCAGCGGGGTCTCACCTTGGGCGACGACCGCGAGCGCCGCGGCGACGTCAAGCTCGGGCACGTCGTGGTGCTGCACGTAGTGCGTGATGATGTCGCGGAACGCCGAGATGCGGCCCGTCTCGCTCAGCGCCGCCGTGATGGCGTCGTCGAAGCGGGTGAGGCGGGTGACGTTCACGTCGTCGACGCTCGGCAGCTGCATCTCGGTGAGCGGCTGGCGTGTCGCGCGCTCGATCGCGGTGAGGAGCCGACGCTCGCGCGGGGTCACGAAGCTGATCGCGGCGCCGCTGCGACCCGCGCGACCCGTGCGGCCAATGCGGTGCACGTAGGACTCGGTGTCGATCGGGATGTCGAAGTTGACCACGTGGCTGATGCGGTCGACGTCGAGGCCGCGCGCCGCGACATCCGTCGCCACCAGGATGTCGAGCTTGCCCGACTTGAGTTGCCCGACCGTGCGCTCGCGCTGGGCCTGGGCGACATCGCCGCTGATCGCGGCGGCCGAGTAGCCGCGAGCGCGGAGCTTCTCGGCGAGGTTCTCGGTCTCGCTCTTGGTGCGGACGAAGACGATCATGCCCTCGAAGTTCTCGACCTCGAGGATGCGGGTGAGCGCGTCGACCTTCTGCGGATAGGAGACGATCAGGTAGCGCTGCGTGACGTTCGCGGAGGTCGTGGTCTTGGTCTTGACCGTGATCTCCTCGGGGTCGTGCAGGTACTTCTGAGAGATGCGACGGATCGCGGCCGGCATAGTCGCCGAGAAGAGGGCGACCTGCTTCTCATCGGGGGTCTCGGCGAGGATCGTCTCGACGTCCTCAGCGAAGCCCATCTTGAGCATCTCGTCGGCCTCATCGAGCACGAGGTACTTGAGTTCAGAGAGGTCGAGGGTGCCCTTGGCGATGTGGTCCATGATGCGGCCGGGGGTGCCGACGACGACATGCACGCCGCGGCGGAGGGCCGAGAGCTGCACGCCGTAGGCCTGGCCGCCGTAGACCGGGAGCACGCTCACGCCGCGGAGGTGCGCCGCGTACTGCTCGAAGGCCTCACAGACCTGGAGCGCGAGCTCACGGGTGGGGGAGAGCACGAGCGCCTGCGGCGTCTTCTGGGCCGGGTCGAGGCGGGAGAGGATGGGCAGGGCGAATGCCGCGGTCTTGCCGGTGCCCGTCTGGGCGAGTCCGACGACGTCGCGACCCGTGAGGAGCACGGGGATCGTCGCGGCCTGGATGGCGGAAGGGGTCTCGTAGCCGACGTCCTTGACGGCGCGCAGGACATTGTCGCTGAGGCCGAGATCGGAGAACGTCGTCTGGGGGGTGGCGGCGTCGGTATCGGCCTGCGTGGGGGTGTCGAGCGTGGTCATCCGAGCAACGTTACCGGGGGTAGCCGCGAGAGTGCTGGATCCTCGGCTCGACAGGCGGGACATGCCCCGTCAATCGCGGCAATGTCGGTGGTGCTGCCTACCCTTGAGGTATGGAGATCAAGAACTGCCCCGAATGTGCTGCTGAGACGGTATCCGCCGGCCACGCCCTCTGGGCCGACGGCGACGAGCTCGTCCTCGTGATCGAATGCGTCGAGCCCGACTGCGGCTGGGCCACGGTCGAGGCCGAGTGGATCGACGCGGGCGCACGCTCGGAACGCGACGGCGTGCTGGCCGCGTAGCGAGCTGTCGCGCCGCTAGACAACAGGGATGCCGCGGCTCCAGCGTCGGCGCGCATCCCGCAGCAGCACGTTGAAGGGAAACTCGCGGAGCCCTCGCGGCAGCCGCCGGTTGACCGCCGCAACCACCCGGATGAACCCGTCGAAGCGGCGCTGCTGCCGTTCGCTCCAGGGCAGCCCCAACTCGGCCCGGAACTCCTGCGGCAGGAAGCCGAGCGTCAGGAAGCGGTTGAGCCGGCCCGCCATGCGGTCGAGCGGAAACGGCAGGAACGTGGCATCCGCGATGCCACGCAGGTAGGCGCGTGTGACGTCATCCATGCCGATCGCGGCAATCCCGCGCTGCCAGTACCGCTCGAACGCCGCGCGACCCTCCGGCCACGCCTCGGCGGGTACCTGCAGTGTCGTGCCGAGGACGGCACCGCGGCGGTAGAAGTCCTCCGCGCGATCACCGAGCGGGCCGTGCATCCTGACGGTCACATCCTCCATGCCCCAGTACAGGCACGCCGCCACCCACAACTGCAGGCGCTCATCGAAGGCGTCATACGCGACCTCGTCTCCCGGCCGGGACCGAACCTGCGCGTGCACGCGGTTGATCTCCCGCCGCAGGCGTTGGCGGTCATCCTCGGTGCCGCCGGTCGCGACGGCCAGGTAGGTGAGCGTCGTCCGCGCACGCTTGAACGGATGCCGGTCGACCCGGCCGCTCTCGACGCGGCTCTCCGCGACACCCCGACCGACGGGCAGGATCGACAACTGCATGATGACGTTCGCGCCGGCCGCGAGCAGGGCGACCCCGTCACGCGCGCCGACGCCGTCGTTCGCAGCCTTCGTCGCATCCATCTCCCCAGACTGCCACCGGGTCGCTGGCATCACGCGCCTATCGTGTCTCAGCGCTTGGCAAGCCGCCGCACGATCGAGAACGCGGCAACGCCGGCCAGCACCCAGGGCCCCGCGATGAGGATCGAGTCGATCCAGGTGTGCCGGTTGTCGGCGCGACCCCGGCCGAAGCGGGAACGGAAGCCGCCGTGCGTGAGCTCGGCCTTGACGCCCGTCTCGCTGACGGGGTTGTCGGGCCGCAGGGTGAAGAACGAGCGCAGGTGGCTGCCCGCCGCATCCACTCGGTCTCCCGCGATCAGGATGAGCCAGTGGGCGGCGCGCCCCTCGCTGAACTTGTCGTAGGCAAAGCGGCGGATGGCGCCCGACAGGCCGTGCAGCGGTGCTGAGGTGCCGAAGACGGGCGTGACGAAGCGGTGTTCGATGGAGCGTTCGCGCGTCTCGGCGCCGGGCTGGCGTTCGGGAAAGTCCCAGTGCGCCCCGGTCACCTCGGGGGCGAAGCGCTCCTGCGGAAAGGCTGGCCGGTCGGCGGGGTCGAGGTCGACGCCCCAGCCCGGGATGCGCGCCTTCAGCTCTTCATTGGACTCGCGGCGGTTGGGGGCCTGTGCGGTGTATGGCATGGTCTCGTTCCTCTCAGCTCGCGTCCGGCACGATGATGGGTTTGATGCAGTCATCCAGCTTCGACGAGAAGATGTGGTAGCCCTCGGCGATGTGTTCGAGCGGGATGCGGTGGGTCACGAGGTCGTTCGGCTTCAGGTAGCCATTGCGCACGTGCTCGAAGAGCCTCGGCCACTGCCGTTTCACCGGGCACTGGTTCATGTTGAGGGTGAGGCCCTTGTTCATCGCGTCACCGAACTTCACTGCCGAGAAGATGGGGCCGTAGGCGCCCATGACGGAGACCGTGCCGCCCTTGCGAACTGAGTCGATCGCCCAGTTGAGGGCGACGGGGGAGCCGCCCTGCAGCTTGAACTTGGCCGAGGTGATGTGCTGCGTGAGGTTGCCGTCGGCCTCCGCCCCGACGGCGTCGATCGCGACATCCGCCCCCAGGTAGTCGGTGGTCTTCTTCATCTCGACGACGATGTCGTTGTATTCGTTGAAGTTGAGGGTCTCAGCGTGGGCAAAGGTGCGCGCCTTCTCGAGCCGGTAGTCGAGGTGGTCGATCACGATGACACGGCCCGCGCCCATGAGCCAGGCAGACTTCGCGGCGTAGAGCCCGACGGGGCCTGCCCCAAACACGGCGACCGTGTCGCCCTCGACGATGTCGCCGAGCTGCGCGCCGAAGTAGCCGGTGGCGAGGGCATCCGTCAGCATGAGGGCGTCTTCCTCTTCCATCCAGTCGGGGATGATCGAGGGACCGACGTCGGCAAAGGGAACCCGCACGTACTCGGCCTGGCCTCCGTCATAGCCGCCGCAGGTGTGCGAGTAGCCGTAGATGCCGCCGACCGCGGTCGCGTTGGGATTGACGTTGTGGCAGTTCGAGTAGAGGCCACGCGCGCAGAAGTAGCAGGAGCCGCAGTAGACGTTGAACGGCACCATGACGCGGTCGCCGACCTTGAGGTTCTGCACCGACGGCCCGACCTCGTGCACGACGCCGATGAACTCGTGGCCGAAGGTCGTTCCGACGCGGGTGTCGGGCATCATGCCGTGATAGAGGTGCAGGTCTGAACCGCAGATCGCGGCGTGTGTGACCCGCACGATCGCATCGTTGGGATGCTCGATCCTTGGGATGTCCTTCTCCTCGACCCGCACCTTGTACGGCCCCCGATACACCATCGCTCGCATCGCATCGATCCCTTCGCTCACAGCGCCATCGTTCACGTCGTGCGGGGCACGGTACCTCCCGCCGAGTGCGGCCGTGCGGAGCAAATTTGCAGAAACCGCCCGGCAGCATCCGCTGGGTAGGCTGGCCAACATGCCCGAGATGGATGACGCCCGTGCGCAACTGCGGCGGCTGTGCGACGGCGGCTTCGAATGGCACATGGATGCTTCGCGCTTCGACTTCGACCGTTCACGAGCCCGCCGCTCCGGCGTGCTCGTGCTCTTCGGGCGCCTCGACGCCGTGCCCGCGAGCGCATCAGGCATCGTCGCGCGTGACCTCGACGTGCTGCTGCAGCGTCGCGCCGCGACCATGGGGCATCATCCGGGGCAGATCTCGTTCCCCGGTGGCGGCGTCGAGGAGCAGGACGCGGATGTCACGGCCACGGCCCTGCGCGAAGCCGTCGAGGAGACGGGGCTCGACCCGGCCGGGGTCGAGATCCTCGGCACCCTGCCGGAGCTGCCGCTCGCGGTGAGTCACAACCTCGTGACTCCCGTGCCCGCGTGGTGGACCAGGCCCTCGGATGTCGCGGCCATTGACCATCGCGAGGCGGTCGACGTGTTCCGCCTGCCGGTCGCCGACCTGCTCGACCCGAAGAATCGACGCTCGGTCGTGCACCGGATCGAGGGGCGTACATTCACGACGCCCGCCTTCCAGGTGGGGAAGCGCCTCGTGTGGGGCTTCACGGCGATCGTGCTGTCGAACATGTTCGACGCGCTCGGCTGGGCCGTTCCGTGGGATGAGTCCCGCACGGTTACCCCGTAGCGACTACTGGGGGCGCAGCACCCACTTGAGCGCCTCGATCATGGCGCCATAGCCGACTCCGGCCATCTCATCAGCCATGCTCTCGTTGCGCTTGACCTCGAGTTCGTTGATCTTCAGGCGCACTGCATCGTCGTCGGCCTCGGTGTCGAGCACCCATGTGAGCGCACCCATCGCGCCCGTGTTGCCGAGCACCATCTGCTTGGTCACGAGGCTCCTGCGCTCGGACTTCAGCTCGCTGAGCCACTCTTTGATCTCGTCGGTGTTTTTCATGGTGCCCCTATTGTCCCGCTCCCGAGGTGGGTCGTTTTCCGCGAACCTGAATTTTTGCTGAACGTCTGGGCTGCTGAATGGCGAGCGCGGGTAGCGTCCGACAAAACAGATACCCGCTCAGTTGCGTGCCCAGACCCGGGCGCGACAGCCGCGGGGGAATGGAGCAACAGCACATGGCTACCCTCCTTTGGATCATTGCTGCAATCCTCGTCATCGCCGGCATCGTCGCGATCGTTCGCAGGCAGCTTCTGTGGGGCATCGTCCTCATCGTCGTCGGCCTGCTGGTCGGGCCGGGTGGTGTCAGCCTCTTCACCTGATTCGGCACGCGCGCATAACCGCGCGCGTGCGGCGCGAATGCCCTCGGCGAGCTGCCGAGGGCATTCGTGCGTCAAGACCCTCTCGAACGGATGATCGTGCCCAACGTCTATCGCGCCCCCATGAGGTCGCGCCGCGATGACATTCCCGACGGCGCAGCGGTCGAGCGCGCCCTGCAGATCGGCGTGTGCGGCGTCGGCGGGCGCCTCTCGCAGGTGCCCGCAAGCCTCGCGGATGCCGCAGTCGCCGTCGCGACGGAACATGACGAGCGGAGCGCCCGCCGCCTCGAGCGTTTCGCGGATGCGCCCGACGGCTCCTATATATGGACGCGAGACGTCGACGGCCTTGCCTGGCTCGGTCGGCTGGCCGGTTCGTGGCGCTACGACGACTCCCGTGAAGCCCACGACGTGGACCTCGTGCACGTGCGGCCGTGCGAATGGGTGGGGCAGCCGGTCCCTGAAGCGAGCGTGCCGCCCGCCGTGCAGCTCACCTTCCGCCGCGGAGGGCGCAACTGGCAGCAGACCCACGACCCGCACGTCTCGGCCCAGACGGCGGCCGTATGGCGTGAGATGACGAAGGGGCCGGATGCTGCGGCATCCGACCCCCTCTCGCTCGCGTGAAGCGACTCAGCTCAGCGGCGTGAAGTCGCGGCTCGCGATGTGCGTCGGCCGCGGCGACTTGGCCGCGTAGGGCTCGCGCAGGGTGTTCTCGACACTGTTGAAGACGAGGAACACGTTCGAGCGCGGGTAGGGCGTGATGTTGCTGCCCGAGCCGTGCATGATGTTCGAGTCGAACCACAGGGCGGAACCTGCGGCGCCCGTGAACTGGTCGATGCCGTAGCGGTGAGCCAGTTCGGTGACGGCCTCCTGGCTGGGCACGCCAGCCTCCTGTGCCTTGAGCGACTCCTTGTAGTTGTCGTCGGGCGTCTCACCCACGCTCGGCACGAAGGTCTTGTGCGAGCCCGGCATCACCATGAGGCCGCCGTTGTAGGGGTAGTTGTCGGTCAGGGCGATCGACAGGCTCACGGCGCGCGGGATGGGCATGCCGTCCTCCGCGTGCCAGGTCTCGAAGTCCGAGTGCCAGTAGAAGCCCGTGCCCTTGAAACCCGGCATGTAGTTGACGCGCGTCTGGTGCAGGTAGACCTCGGAGCCGAGGATCTGCCGGGCGCGGTCAAGCACCTTGGGGCTGCGGGCGAGTGCCGCGATGGGCGCGCTGAGCGACTCCACCTGGAAGACGGAGCGCACGGCGCCCGTCGACCGCTCCGTGATGAGGCGGGCGTCACCCTTCAGGGACTCGTCGGCCGCAAGGCGGTCGAGTTCATCGCTGTAGAGCTGCACCTCATCGCTCGAGATGAAGTCGTCGAGGATCGTGAAGCCACGTTCCTCATGCCTGCCCAGCTCATCCGCGCTGAAGGGGCCGTCGGCGGGGGACCCCCAGACGGCGGGCTGTGTGCGCTCGATCATGTCGCTCGGCTCGGCGAGCCGTGTGGGGAACAGGTCCTCGGCGGTCGTCGTGGTCATTGACATTCCTCCTCCTTCGTCGTTGTTCCGTGCGGCGTGTGCCGGTCAGGCTACCTCTGTCACCAGCGGGTAGACACCGTTCTCGTCGTGCACCTCGCGGCCCGTGATGGGCGGGTTGAAGACGCAGACGGTGCGCATCTCGGTGCGCGGGCGAACCTCGTGCTTGTCGTGGTTGTTGAGCAGGTAGAGCGAGCCGGGGCGCAGCTGGTGCGTCTCTCCCGTCGCGAGGTCGGTGATCTCGCCCTCGCCCTCCACGATGAAGACCGCCTCGATGTGGTTGGCGTACCAGAACTGGTTCACCGTGCCTGCATAGAGGGTTGTCTCGTGCACCGAGAACCCGACCTTCTCCTTCGCGAGCACGATGCGCTTGCTGCGCCAGTTCTCGGTCTTGATGTCGGCCTCGGTGTCGGTGATCTCGTCAATCGTGCGAACGATCATGCGCTCGTCGTCTCCTTCTCTGTCTCGGATGCTGTCGGCTCTGCGTTGTCGAGCACGGCAGCGACGGATGCCTCGATGATGGCGAGCCCCTGCTCGAGCTCGGCATCGCTCAGCGTCAGGGCGGGGAGGATCTTCATGACCTCACCCTCGGGCCCTGAGGTCTCCATGAGGAGGCCGCGCTCGAAGGCTTCGCGGCACACCGCGTCGGCCAGGTCGCCCGTCGCGAACTGGAGCCCGCGGGCGAGCCCGCGTCCCTTGGCGATGAGGCCGTGCTCGGGGTAGCGCGCGACGAGGCCGTTGAAGCGGCTCTCGACCTTGGCGCCCTTGGCGATCGTCGAGTCCTTGAGCGCGTCATCCTGCCAGTAGGTGCGGATGGCCTCGGCGGCGGTCACGAAGGCGGGGCTGATGCCGCGGAAGGTGCCGTTGTGCTCGCCGGGCTCCCAGATGTCGAACTCGGGCTTCACGAGCGTGAGCGCCATCGGCAGGCCGTAGCCGCTGATGGACTTCGACAGGCACACGATGTCGGGAACGATGCCGGCCTCCTCGAAGCTGAAGAAGTCGCCCGTGCGGCCGCAGCCCATCTGGATGTCGTCGAGGATCAGCAGGATGCCGTGGGTGCGGCACACCTCGGCGAGCTGGCGGAGCCACTCGGCGCGGGCCGCGTTGATGCCACCCTCGCCCTGCACCGACTCGACGATGACGGCCGCGGGGGTGTTGAGCCCGCTGCCGCTGTCGTCGAGGAGGCGCTCCATATAGAAGAAGTCGGGGTAGTCGCCGTTGAAGTAGTCGTCGTAGGGCATGGGGGTGGCGTGCACGAGGGGCACGCCGGCGCCGCCGCGCTTGAGCGAGTTGCCCGTCACCGAGAGGGCACCGAGCGTCATGCCGTGGAAGGCATTCGTGAAGTTGATGACCGACTCGCGACCCGTCACCTTGCGCGCGAGCTTGAGGGCCGCCTCGACCGCGTTCGCGCCGCCGGGACCGGGGAAGACGACCTTGTAGTCGAGGTTGCGCGGCTTGAGGATCACCTCCGAGAAGGTGTTGAGGAAGTCATCGCGCGCGCTCGTGAACATGTCGAGCGAGTGCACGACACGGTCGTCGCTGAGGTAGTCGATGAGTGCCTTCTTGAGCACGGGGTTGTTGTGCCCGTAATTGAGGGCACCGGCCCCCGCGAAGAAGTCGAGGTAGGCGCGACCGTCTTCGTCGTACATGGTGCTGCCGACGGCGCGGTCGAAGACGACGGGCCAGGAACGCGAGTAGCTGCGCACCTGGGATTCGAGATGAGTGGATGTAGACATTTCCGTGTTCTCCTCCTGTGTGGTGTCGTGCGGAGTGCACGCCACGCCCCGGTCGGGGCGATGGGTGGGTGATGGTCTTCAGTCCTGAGCGGCGAGGGGGCCGATCTCATAGAGGGGCTCGGGTTCGTGCTCGCCCTCTTCGGGAAAGTGGCCGCGTTCGAAGAGCGGTCGCACCGTGACGGATGCCCCGCCCCAGCGCGCGGCGAAGGAGGCGAAGGTCCTTTGCGACGCCGGGTTGTCATCCGTGATGGTGGTCTCCAGCATGCGGATGGAGCCGTCGGCGACGCCGTCTTCGACGAGGCTGTCGAGCATCCGCCCGGCGAGCCCAAGCCCGCGGAACGCCTCATCGACGGCGACCTGCCACACGAACACGGTCTCGGGGCTCTCGGGCCGCCGATAGCCGATGACGAAGCCGGCGATTTCGCCGTCGACGACAGCGACGCGACAGCTCGAGGCGAAGTCACGCGCATACAGGATGTAGGCGTATGACGAGTTCAGGTCGAGGGTCTGCGAGTCGCGCGCGATGCGCCACATGGCGGCACCGTCGCCGATCCGCGGGGGCCGGATGACGCTGTCGGGGGAGGTCAGAGCGTGTCACCATCCCGGGTCGGCGTGGCGGGGCCAGGCTGCCAGGGGAGCGCCCCCGTGATCGGGTCGGCGACGACCGCCTGCAGGAAGTCGCGCGTGCGCTGCTCCTTCGGGTGCGTGAAGAACTCCTCTGGCGTGCCCTCCTCGACGATGCGGCCACCGTCGAACATGAGGATGCGGTTCGACACGTCGCGGGCGAACTGCATCTCGTGGGTCACGATCAGCATCGTGATGTCGGTCGTGTCGGCCACGTGCTTGAGGATGCCGAGCACCTCGCCCACGATCTCGGGGTCGAGCGCCGAGGTCACCTCGTCGAGCAGGAGGATCTCGGGGTCCATCGCCAGCGCCCGTGCGATCGCGACGCGCTGCTGCTGGCCGCCCGAGAGCTCGAGCGGATGGGCGTCCTCCTTGTCGGCGAGGCCCACCTGCTGGAGGAGGCCGCGGGCCCTCTCCTTGGCGTCATCCTTCGACATCCCGAGCACATGCACGGGCGCCTCGATGATGTTCTCCATCACGGTCATGTTGGGGAACAGGTTGAACTGCTGGAAGACCATGCCGATCCGCTTGCGGATCTCGTTCTTGTGCTTCTCGTTCAGTTCGACCCGCTTGCCGTCGACGTTGTCATGACTGAGCGGTTCGCCATCGATATAGATGTATCCGCCGCTCAACTCCTCGAGCGTCATGACGAGGCGCAGGATGGTCGTCTTGCCGGAGCCCGAGGGGCCAATCAGCGTGACGCGGTCGCCTTTGTTGACAGTGAAGTTGAGGCCGTCGAGCACGACCGTGTCACCGAATCGCTTCTCGACGTCGTCGAATCTGATGGCGGGTACGTTCCCGCCGTTCGGGGAGTCAGTGTTTGAAGGCAAGGCGCTTTTCCAATCTGCCGATGAGAAGCGATGTCGGGTAGCTGGCGAGCAGGAAGATGACGCCGGCGAGAGTGATTGCTTCGATGTACTTGAAGTTGTTGCCGCCGAAGATCAGGCCCGCCTGCACCATCTCGACGACGCCGATCATGAGGAGGAACGGCGTCTCCTTGAACATCGAGATCGCGTAGTTGCCGAGCGCCGGCACGGTGGCCCTGACGGCCTGCGGGATGATCACGGCGACCCACGTGCGGGTGCGAGACATCGACAGGGCCGTCGTCGCCTCCCACTGGCCCTTCGGCACGGACTCGATGCCCGCGCGGTAGACCTCCGCCATATAGGTGGCGTAGTGGATGCCGAAGATGATGATGCCGATCGTCAGCGGCGTGATGTTCGTGAACGCGAAGTACGCGAAGATCAACTGCACGACGATGGGCGTCATCCGGATGAAGTCGATGATGAACTTCAGGATCATGGCGAGCGGCTTCGGCAGCGACATCCGGAGTATCGCGAGCACGAGGCCGAGGACGGCAGCGATTGCCGTGCTCACGACCGTGACCAGGAGGGTCACCGTGAGGAAGCTCGTCAGGAGCCGGGGGAGGGCCTCGAAGGCGAGGTCCCAGTTCCAGAACTCGTTCATGACTTGGCCGCCTCTCCTGCTTCGACACCCGTATCGGGGGAGCGGAGGCTCAGGGCCTCCTTGAGCGACTCACCGCGTCCGAGGCGGTGCTTCGCCTGCACTTCGAGCGCGTTCATGATGAGCGTCAGGATGTAGGCGAGCACGAAGTAGATGACGAGACCCAGTCCATAGGCGAAGAAGGTGTTGGTGTCGCGCTGGAGCGAATCCAGGCGGAACGTGAGGTCGGTGATCGTGATCGTGCCGACGACCGCCGTGCCCTTGAGCAGATGGATGAGGAGGTTCGTCAGCGACGGGATCATGAGCGCCCACGCCTGCGGGAAGATCACCCGACGCATCCGCTGCGCCCTCGTCATGCTCAGGGCTGTTGTCGCCTCCCACTGCCCGGTGGGCACGGAGTTGATGGAACCGCGAACGACCTCGGCGGCATAGGCGCCGTAGTTGAGGCCGAGCGCGAGGATTCCCGCGGCCATTGGGTGGAGTTCGACGCCCAGCTGCGGCAGGACGAAGAAGAACCAGAAGATCTGCACCACGAGTGACGTGCCGCGGAAGAACTCGATGACCGTGCGTGCGAAGCCGCGGACGAGTGTCCGCGAGCTGCGCGCAAGGATTCCGAAGATCACCGCGATGACCATGGCCAGTGCGGCGCCGCCGAGGGTCAACTGGATCGTGATCCACACGCCATCCAGGACTCTCGGCAGCGCCGCCACCAGCGCTTCGATATTGCTATCCATGGGAGAGGGTGTTAGCCCAGGTCACCCGCGCAGAGCATCTCGGTCGTGAGGTCAGCGGGAGGCATGTTCTCCTTGGTGAAGCCGTACTCGCCCACCAGCTCGAGGTACTTCTCCTCGCTGTCCATAATCTTCGCGAGCTCCTCGTTGTATGCCTCGAGCAGCGTCGTGTCGCCCTTGCGGAAGACGGTCGATCCGGCACCCACCTGCTCGACGCCGTCGATCTCCTGCACGAAGGCCTGCGTGGTCTCGACGCCGGCGTTCGGGTTGTTCTCGACCATCCAGTTGAGCGAGATCGCGGTCATCGCGAAGGCGTCGGCGCGGCCGTTGGCCACGACGTCCATGCCGGACTGCGCATCCGGAACGCTCTGCACGTTCGTGATGCCGAGGGACTCGGCGTAGCCCGCCTCGATGCCGCCAGCGAGGACGGCGAGGTTCACGTCGCCTGCTTCAACGACTGAGTCGAGGTCGCTGAGACCCTTGGGGTTGCCCTCGGGCACCATGAGCGCGGTGGTGTACATGATCTCGGGATCGCTGAACGCGGCCTGCTCACAGCGGTCGGGGAGGATCGACATTCCGGCGCTGACCGCGTCGAAGCGGCCCGCGTTGAGGCCGGGGATCAGGGAGTTCCAGTCGACCTGTACGACCTCGACGTTGTCGATGCCCATGTTGCCGAAGATCTCTTCGTGCATGGCGATCGTCGCGCCCGTCGGCTCGTCGCCGTCGAGCCAGGAATAGGGACGCTCATCGGCGATGGCGACCGTGATGGTGCCGGCTTCCTGAAGCGAAGCCAGCAGGTCCTCGTCGGAGTCACCTCCGTTGCCGCCTCCTCCGCTGCACGCGGTGAGTGCGAGTGCCGCGACCCCCGTCGTGGCGATTGCTAGACGAGCTCTCTGGCTCCGTCGCTTGTTCATCATGCTCCTCATTCGGTCGTGTAGGACGAACCTCGTCTGCGGACTAGGGAGACGCAGACAGACCCGACCCGAAGTGGTGATGGGCCCCCACCATACGCACGGGCTCCGACGGGATGCCACCCCTCGGGGGCCGCGCGGGCGACGACTCGCCGGGGCCCGGGCGAACCTTGCTGCCTCTCGTGATGCGTGCTACCGAGGCCCCCGAAGAGCCGCGGAAGGGACGCGATTCAACCGTTCTCTGACGCGTTTCAGGCTGCTGCGTGACACCGCCTCCTCGCCCATGCTCGCGGCGATCGGCCGGGGTCACCCGAGCCCCGATATGGAGGGTTCGTCACATTCGAACCGACGCCTCTATCGCGACGTCGGTCTTCCGGCCGTGAACGTCTCCGCTGCCGAATGTCACATTTCGATAACAGGTGCAATTCTCGGGCGGATTCGCCTACGATGTCGCGACTCACTGCTTGCGCGTGATCCCCGCCTGTTCGCCTCCTTTCGGAGCGCGTTTGATGAAACCGACCACGAGTGCGACGAGGCCCAGGCCAAGTGCAATCGCTCCCGGAATGAGCAACGCCGCCTGTGTGGCGCCGTGCTCCGTGCCACCTTCTTCGTTCCAGGTGTTTCCCAGAACGAACGACAGGATGACGCAGGCCAGGCCTATGAGCGCAAGCAGTGCACCTGCCACGATCCAGCCCGCATTGTGGCGACGATTCTGGACGACATCACTCGTCATAGATTCCTCCTCCAGGTCAGGAACGGCGTGTCGCCATGGTCCGTCCTGATGACGCCTGAGTGTGCGATCTCTGCGGCAATACTCAGGTGCGCATAGGCTGGAAGGCACGACCGAGAGCAGGACCGCCATCACCCCCGCGACACCGACAGACCATGCGCTGACCCCCTCCGAGGTCAGCGCCATCCGCGCCGACTTCCCGAGCCTCCAGCAGGAGGTCAACGGGCATCCGCTCGCCTATCTCGACTCCGGCGCCACCTCGCTCAAGCCGCGGCAGGTGCTGGATGCCGAGCGCGAGTTCTACGAACGGCACAATTCGGCGGTGCACCGCGGTGCCCACACACTTGCGGCGCTCGCCACGGAATTCTTCGAGGATGCCCGCGCGACAGTCGCTCGCTTCATCGGCGCAGCGGAGGATGAGGTCGTCTGGACCTCGAATGCGACGGAAGCCATCAACCTCGTGGCCTACGGCATCTCGGCCGCGAGCGCGCGCGGCGGCGCTGACGCGGTCTCCCTGCGCGCCGGAGACGAGATCGTGGTGACCGAGCAGGAGCACCACGCCAACCTGATCCCCTGGCAGGAGCTCGCGTCCCGCACCGGGGCGACGCTGCGCTTCATCCCCGTCGATGACGCGGGCGAGCTCATGCTCGACGGTCTCGACGAGACCATCACGGAACGCGCTCGGGTCGTCGCCTTCACACACGTGTCCAACGTGCTCGGCAGCATCAGTCCCGTGGACCGCATCGTGGCCCGCGCCCGCGAGGTCGGGGCGATCACGGTGCTCGATGCGTGCCAGTCCGTTCCTCATATGGCCGTTGATGTGGCGTCGCTCGACGTCGACTTCATGGCCTTCTCCGGGCACAAGATGCTCGCGCCGACCGGCATCGGCGTGCTCTACGGGCGCCGCGAGTTGCTCAACGCGCTGCCGCCGTTCCTCACTGGTGGCTCCATGATCACGACCGTGACGATGGAGCGCGCCGAGTACCTTCCCGCGCCGCAGCGCTTCGAGGCGGGCACCCAGCGTGTCTCGCAGGCGGTCGCCCTCGCGGCCGCGATCGGCTACCTCGAGGCAATCGGCATGGACAGGATCGCGGCCCACGAGGCTGCGCTCGGCGCTCGTCTCGCCGATGGCCTCGCCGCAATCGAGGGGGTGCGGGTGCTCGGACCAGTGGCAGGTGCAGAGCGCGTCGGCCTCGCGAGCGTCGACGTCGCGGGCATCCACTCGCACGATGTCGGTCAGTTCCTCGATGACCGGGGCATCGCGGCGCGCGTCGGACATCACTGCGCCCAGCCCCTGCATCGCCGCCTCGGCGTCACGTCGTCGACGCGGGCGAGCATCTATATCTACACGACAGAGGAGGAGGTGGACCGCTTCATCGAGGCGGTTGCCGACTCCCGCGATTTCTTCGGAGTGCGCCCGTGAGTTCCTCAGAACTGCAGTCCCTCTACCAGGAGATCATCCTGGACCACTCCCGCCAGCCGATCGGCTTCGGGCTCGTCGGCAACGCCGACGGGAGCTCGCACCAGCTCAACCCGACCTGCGGCGACGAGGTCACGCTCGAGATCGCGATCGACGAGCACGGTCTGGCCCACGTGCACTGGGAGGGCCACGGCTGCGCCATCTCCCAGGCATCCGCGTCGCTCTTCAGTGAGATGGTCGGGGACGGCATGTCGCTCGACGCCCTGGACGAGCGCATCGAGAGCTTTCGCACGGCCATGCGTTCGCGCGGGAAGATCCAGCCCGACGAGGAGCTCCTCGGAGACGCCGCCGCCCTCGGCGGAGTCTCGCGGTACATCGCGCGCGTCAAGTGCGCGATGCTCGCCTGGGTCGCGGCAGAGGATGCGATCGCGCAAGCGCGCGCCTGAGCAGACGCACGCATACCGGCTGGTCGGTGTGGATGCTAGCGTCGATAGGGGTCCAGCGCCGGACCCCACCGACAGGAGGCATCGTGGCATCACCCGACCATTCCAAGAGCATCCAGATCCAGCTCGCCGAGCGCCCGAGCGGCTGGCCCACGGACGACACCTTCCGCACCGTCACGGTGAACCTGCCGGAGCTCGCCGATGGCGAGGTGCGCGTCGCGAACGAGTTCGTCTCGGTCGACCCCTACATGCGGGGCCGCATGGACGACGTGAAGTCCTATGTGCCGCCCTACGTGCTGGGCGAGACGATGGAGGGCGGCGCCGTCGGCCGCGTCGTCGCGAGCAACTCGGAGCGGCTGGCCGTCGGCGACCTCGTGCTGCACTCGCTCGGCTGGCGCGATGTCGCCCAGGGCGAGGCATCCGCGTTCCGTCGGGTCGAGGAGATCCCCGGCATCACCCCCTCGGTCTACCTTGGGGCGCTCGGGATGCCCGGCTTCACCGCCTGGGTGGGCCTGCGCAAGATCGCCCGGCTGCAGGAGGGTGACATCGTCTTCGTCTCCGGCGCTGCGGGGGCGGTCGGCAGCTCGGTGGGGCAGATCGCCCGGCTCGCCGGGGCCTCCCGGGTCATCGGCTCGGCGGGCTCGGAGGAGAAGGTGCGCACGCTCACGGAGCGCTACGGCTTCGATGCGGCGATCAACTACAAGGAGGGCCCCGTGCGCAAGAGCCTGCGCGAGGCGGCCCCCGACGGCATCGACGTGTACTTCGACAATGTGGGCGGCGAGCACCTCGAGGCCGCGCTGGGGGCCTTCCGTGACGGCGGCCGCGGTGCCATCTGCGGCATGATCTCACAGTACAACGCGACCCAGCCTGCACCCGGGCCCCGCAACCTCGCCAACCTCATCAAGCGTGGCCTGACCCTGCAGGGCTTCACCGTGAACCGCTACAACGAGCACTTCAAGGAGTTCGCGGCCGAGGTCACGCCCTGGGTGCGCTCGGGTGAGCTCATCTACGACGAGACCGTCGTCGAGGGGATCGAGAACACCCCAGCGGCGTTCCTCGACATGATGCACGGGGCCAATATCGGCAAGATGGTCGTGCGCGTCGGCTGAGGCTGAAATGCGCTCGGCCCCCGGGCTATGATGGGGCCACACATACACACACGGGAGTCCGGTGAGCCGGGCTGAGAGGAAGCTACTCCAAGCTTCGACCGTCGAACCTGATCTGGATAATGCCAGCGCAGGGAGGGAAATATGAACACTACAACTGCACCTGCTGTCGCATCCGCCAAGGCGAAGCCGAGCCTTCGCTGGAGGGTTGTCGACATCGTCGTCGCGAGCGTCATCGGCGTCGCATCCGGCCTTATCTTCCTGGCCTGGAACGTTGCCCACGAGCCCCTCAGCGGGCTCGTCGGATTCCTGCCCGGCCTCCAGGCGCTCTTCGGAGGTGGCTGGTTGTTCGCGGGCGTGCTCACGGCGCTCGTCGTGCGCAAGCCCGGCGCGGCGATCTACGGCGAGATGATCGCGGCGACCGTCTCGGCCCTCGTGGGCAACCAGTGGGGCGCGCTCACGCTCGTCTCCGGCTTCGTGCAGGGGCTCGGCGCCGAGCTCATCTTCGCGCTCTTCGTCTACACGAACTGGCGACTGAGCGGCGCCATCCTCGCGGGCATGGGAGCCGGCCTCGCGATGGCGATCACCGACCTCACGCTCTGGTACCCGGGCGCGGCGCCGCTGTTCGCGACCGTCTACACGATTTCCGCGATCATCTCGGGCGCCATCCTCGCCGGCGTGCTCTCGTGGCTCGCCGTCCGCGGACTCGCGAGGGCCGGGGCGCTGAACCGCTTCGCCTCGGGGCGCGTCCCCGCGCGGCGCTGACGACCATGGAATCCCGGATGCCCGGGGCCCGAGTCAGCGCCCGGGGTTGGGGGTGGCGGCACGCAGGCCGGGACGACTGGGCCGTGCGCGACCTCGATCTCGCGATCGAGCCGGGGGAGCGAGTGCTGCTGCTCGGCGCCTCCGGTGTTGGCAAGTCGACCGTCATCCACGGACTCGCCGGCGTGCTCGGCGGGGACGAGGAGGGCGAGAGCGCGGGAGAGTTGACGCTCGACGGTGACCATCCCGCGTCCCGCCGGGGACGAGCGGGGCTCGTGCTGCAGGACCCCGACTCGCAGGTCATCCTCGCGCGGGTCGGCGACGACGTGGCCTTCGGCTGCGAGAATCTCGGCGTGCCGCGCGAGGAGACCTGGCGCCGCGTGCGCGAGGCCCTGGCGATCGTGGGCCTGGACCTGCCGCTCGAGCACTCGACCGAGGCGCTCTCGGGTGGACAGAAGCAGCGGCTCGCCCTCGCGGGTGTGCTTGCCATGCGGCCGGGGCTCCTCCTCCTCGACGAGCCGACCGCGAACCTCGACCCCGAGGGCGTGCGCGAGGTCGTGGAGGCCACGCGCCGCGTGCTCGACGAGACCGGCGCGACCCTCGTGGTGGTCGAGCACCGCGTCGAGGTCTGGCGAGAGCTGGTCGATCGGGTCATCGTGCTCGGCGCCGACGGGGGAGTGCTCGCCGACGGGGTCCCCGCGCGGGTGCTCACCGACGAGGGTGAGGCGCTCGCAGCATCCGGCGTCTGGGTTCCGAGCCACCCACCGCGGATGCCCGTGCGCCGGGATCACGGCAGCGGCGAGTCACTCGTGTCGGCCGAGCAGTTGTCGGTCGCTCGAGGCAGGCGCGTCGTGCAGGAGGGGGTCGACCTCACGGTCGGCGCTGGGCAGGCGATCGCCCTCACGGGAGCCAACGGTGCCGGCAAGTCGACCCTCGTGCTGACCCTCGCGGGGCTGCTCGCGCCAGCGGCGGGCAGGGTGCTCGCGCATCCTGTGCTGGCAGACGGGGCGGGGGATGCGCCGCTCAGGTGGCGATCGCGGGAGCTCCTCACGCGCATTGGCACGGTGTTCCAGGACCCCGAGCACCAGTTGCTCACCGGCCGGGTGCGCGAGGAACTCGCGATCGGGCTGCGCGCGCTCAGGGTCAGCCGCGCCGAACAGGAGGCACGCATCGACGAACTGCTGCAGCGGCTCCGGCTCACGCACCTCGCCGACGCCAACCCCTTCACGCTCTCGGGTGGCGAGAAGCGTCGGCTCTCCGTCGCGACCATGCTCGCGACGCGGCCGCCCGTGCTCATGCTTGACGAGCCCACGTTCGGCCAGGACTCGCGCACGTGGGAGGAACTCGTGGCGATGCTCACCTCCCTGCTCGATGACGGCAACGCGATCGTCATGGCGACGCACGACGAGCGGCTCGTCGACGCCCTCGCGACATCGACGCTCCGCTTGCAGCCGCGTGCGGAGGTGCTCGCATGACGGCGGTCGCCGTGCGCCCCGACCGCGCAGTGGCGACGATCAATCCTGTCGCGAAGCTGGCGACGGCCCTCCTCGTCGCCGGGGTGCTCGTGCTCACGATCGACTGGGTCTCGGCAACCGTGGCCCTCGTGCTGGAGTTCGCCCTCTTCGCCTTCGCGGGCGTGAGCGCCCGCACCTTCTGGCTGCGCACGCTGCCGATCTGGATCATGGCGCCGCTCGCCGGCGTGACGATCGCACTCTATGGCGAGGCATCCGGCGACACCTACTTCGAGTGGCTCTTCGTGCACGTCACGGAGGGCTCGGTCACGCTCGCGATCGCGACCGTCTTGCGCGTGCTCGCGATCGGCCTCCCCGCCGTCGTGCTCTTCATCACGATCGACCCGACAGACCTCGCCGACGGGCTCGCGCAGGTCGCCAAGCTGCCGAGCCGCTTCGTGCTGGGCGCGCTCGCGGGGCTCCGACTCGTGGGACTGCTGATCTCCGACTGGCGCAGCCTAGAGCTCGGCCGCCGCGCCCGGGGCGTGAGCGACCACGGGCGTGTTCGACGGCTGCCAGGGCAGGCGTTCGCGCTCCTCGTGATCGCGATCCGACGGGGCAGCAAGCTCGCGACGGCCATGGAGGCCCGCGGCTTCGGCGGCACCACCCGGCGCTCGTGGGCGCGAGCGTCACACTTCGGGCGTTCCGAGGTGTTGCTGCTCATCATCGGTGCTGCGATCGCGGCGACCGCCGTCGCGGTCTCGGTCGCGACCGGCCACTGGAACTTCATCTGGGCGAGGGCATGAGACCGGATGCCACGCCCGACCCCGCGCCAGGGCGGCAGCCGGAGACGGCGCATGCGATCGTGACGCACGTGCCCCGCATCGTCGACGCGGTTGCGGCGGATGCCCGCCCGGTCGTGCTCATCGACGGCCGCTCCGGCTCGGGAAAGACGACCCTGGCCAGGGCGCTCACGGCGGCGATCGAGGGCGCGCAGCTCGTGCGGCTCGACGACTTCTATCCGGGCTGGGACGGACTCGACGCCGGGAGCGCCATGGTCGTCGCCGACGTGCTGCGGGCGGACGACCCCGGGTGGCGAGGCTGGGATTGGAACGCGGGTCGGCCGGGCACGTGGCATCCGCTCGATGCGGCGCGCCCGCTCGTGATCGAGGGCTGCGGTTCGCTCAGCCGGGCGTCACGGGCGCTCGCGACCTTCGGCGTGTGGGTTGAGCTCGACGCCCCCACCAGGAAGCAGCGCGCCCTCGCCCGGGATGGCGAGGGCTATGCGCCGTACTGGGACCGGTGGGCGCGCCAGGAGGATCGTTTCATCGCGCGCGAGGACCCGCGCTCACTCGCCGACGTCGTGATTGACGAGACCGCCACGGCCTGAGCGCACCAGCTGGCTCGCCCCGGCTGACCCCCATTCGAGGCGCGTGCTCGGCCCTACACTGGAGCCATGCTTGTTGCCTTCTCTGTCTCGCCAGGCGGCACCGGCCGCACCGATGGGTCCGTGCATGACGCGGTCGCGGCCGCCGTCAAGGTCGTGCGCGAATCCGGCCTGCCACACCGCACCGACGCGATGTTCACGACGATCGAGGGTGAGTGGGACGAGGTCTTCGATGTCGTCAAGCGAGCGACGGATGCCGTCGGTGAGTTCGGCTCGCGCGTCTCGCTCGTGCTCAAGGCCGACATCCGCCCCGGCTACACGGGAGAGCTCGATGGCAAGGTCGAGCGCCTCGAGCGGGCCATCTCCGGCGAGAACTGATTCCGTTGCGCTGCGGTTTCCGTCCCGCGCTACAGACATTCTTGTAGCGCGGCACGGAAACTGCAGCGCGAACGGCGGGCCGAGGCGGTCGCGCGCGTCAGTGCACCGCTGAAGCGATCTACTCGACCGCGCGCGTGGGCTCGCCGAGCGTGCGGCGCGCGAGCAGGGTCGCCCCCGCGACGGCGGCCGGCATGGTGGCGACGGCACCGAGCGGCACGAGGAACAGCACGAACGCTGCGACCCCGAAGCCGAGTGTGACCGAGCGGCGCTGGCCGAGCATCCGTCGCCGTGCACCGAAGCGGATGCCGCGGCGCTCGAATGCCGTCGCCGTCAGTTCGAGCGCCAGGAACCACCCGCCCGTGAAGGCGCCGATGACTGCGGCCGTGACACTGCCCGCGATCGGGATGAGCCCGAGCAGGAACAGGCCGAGCCCGATGAGGACGGTGAGCGCCAGCACTGCGATCGCCTCGCCGACGCCGCGCAGGATGCCGCGAAGCATGGGCACCTCTGGCGCCTCGGTCACGGGCGAGATGCGGTCGTCGACGGCGCGGGAGATGTGCTCGAAGAACGGTGCCCCGATCGTCAAGGTGACGACCGTGAACGTGTAGACCGCCACGAGGGCCGCGGCGCCGATGATGCCGATGCCGACGGCGATCTGGACGACCGTGCGCCAGAGTTCGTCCCAGTCGTCGGCGAAGCCCGTGATCCACGTCACGAGGTGGTCGAGGTTCATCAGCAGCGCGATGATGGCGGCGCCGAAGACGAGTGACGTGATGAGGCCGGGCACGAGGCCGATCAGCATGGCGCGCGGGTTGGACCCCCAGGCCCGGAAGCCGCGGAACAGCAGCCCGACGCCCTCAGCGAAGCCCCGCAGCATCCCGGGCGCCTTCGGGGCGGTGTCGGCGGCGGGCATGCCTCGAGAATATCGGCCGAGGCATACCCGCACGACTCACACCGAGACCGCGTCCCTCGCGCTGCCGCCGACGAGGGCGTTCTCGCCGAACGCGCCGCGGTAGCGGGCGGCGGGGTGCCGTTCGTTGAGGCGGTCGTCGCCGAAGAGCTTGCGGCGCAGCGACCCGGGCGTGTACTCCGACTGGGCGAGCCCCCGGCGCTGGAGCACGGGGATGACCTTCTCCGTGAATTCCTCGAAGGAGCCAGGGATGACCCAGTTGATGACGTTGATGCCGTCGACGCCGGCGGCCTGCCAGCGCTCCAACTCGTCCGCGATGTGCTCGGGCGTGCCAACGATGACGGTGTGGTCGCCCCGGGCGCGCGCGGCGAGGTCGGCCACGACGGGCTCACGGTCGGTCACGAGGGCGGCCGCGGCATCCAGGAAGCCCTTCGCGGTGTTGGTGTCGACCTCGGAGAGCGGCGTCTCGGGCGCGTAGGTGCGGCCGGACTTGTCGACGATCGCGGCGTGGGCGAGGTAGCCGTCGAGGCTCGAGTACTCGCGGTACTCTGCCCACTTCGCCTGCGCCTCTTCCTGCGTTTCGCCGATCACGAAGGAGAGGCCCTGGAAGAACTTCACGTCCTCCGGCCGGCGTCCCGCAGCGACGGCCTGCGCGCGGGTGTCCTCGATCTGCGCGCGGGCCGCCTCGGGCGTCGGGCTGATGATGAAGACCGCCTCGGCATTGTTGGCGGCGAAGGCGCGCCCGGCGCCCGACGAACCCGCCTGGTACAGCACGGGCGTGCGCTGCGGCGAGGGGGAGGGCAGGTGCGGCCCCTCGACCGTGTAGCGCTCGCCGACGTGGTGGATCTTGTGCACCTTCGACACGTCGGAGAAGACGCCGGCCTCCTTGTCGACGAGCACGGCGTCGTCATCCCAGGACCCCTCCCAGAGCTTGTAGGCGACGTCGACGTACTCCTCGGCCCAGCGGTAGCGCTCGGCATGGTCGGTCAGCTGCGGCAGGCCGTAGTTGCGGGCGCCGTTGTCCTGCGTGCCGGTCACGATGTTCCAGGCGACTCGGCCGTTGGAGATGTGGTCGAGCGTCGAGACCTGGCGGGCGAAATTGAAGGGATGCTGCTGCATCACGTTGCTCGTCAGCGCGAGGCCGATGTGCTCCGTCGTGACCGCGAGCGCACCGAGCAGCACGAGCGGGTCGTTGCTGGGGATCTGCAGCCCCTCGCGCACATAGACGCCGTAGTCGGCATCCGCGTCGCCGTAGTGCCCGCTGACGTCGGCGAAGAACAGGGCGTCGAAGCGGGCGGCTTCGAGCGTCTTGGCGAGGTCAATCCAGAGGGTGACGTCCGCAAATTCGTGCTGGCGGGCATCCGGCCTGCGCCACTGGCCGTGGTGGATGTGGGAGCCGGTGTTCATGACGAAGGCGTTGAAGCGCAGTGGGCTGGTCATGCTGTTCCTTTCGAGGGGGCGGAGCGTTCGAGGCGTGGCAGTGAGGCCACGAGCTGTTGCGTGTACGGCTGTTGCGGGGCGGTGAATACGGTGTCGGCATCGCCGTGCTCGACGACGCGGCCGTCTTTCATGACGAGCACGCGGTCGCTCACGTGGTGCACGACGCCGAGGTCGTGGCTGATGAAGAGGTAGCTGACACCGAGCTGCTGCTGGAGCGCGCCGAGCAGGTCGAGCACCTGCGCCTGGATCGAGACGTCGAGCGCCGACACCGCCTCGTCGAGCACCATGACGGAGGGGCGCGGGGCGAGCGCGCGAGCGATCGCGACGCGCTGGCGCTGGCCGCCCGAGAGGGTCAGCGGATGCCGCTCGCGCACGCCGCGGGGCAGCCCGACCCAGTCGAGCAGCTCGTCGACGCGGGCACTGCGTTCGCGGGTGGGCGCCGCGACGCTGTCGGCGATGATCCGTTCGACCGTCCAGCGGGGGTCGAAGGAGCTCAGCGGGTCCTGGTAGACGGCCGTGATCTCGCGGCGGAGCGGGCGCCGGATGCCGCGGCTCGCCTCCGTCCAGGGCTGGCCGTGGAGCAGCACGCGCCCCGCGTCGGGTTCCGTGAGGGCGAGGGCCATGCGCGCGACCGTGCTCTTGCCGGAGCCGGACTCGCCCACGATGCCGAGCGTCTCGCCCGGCGCGAGGCTGAACGAGACCCCGTCGACCGCGGTGCGGCTCGTCCGACCGGGTCCGGGGAAGCGCTTGACGAGCCCCTCGGCCGCGAGCACGGGCCCACCGCGCGGGTCGCGGCGCTCGCCGGGGCCCGGCTCATGCACGACGATCGGCACGTGCGGTGCGAGCCGGCTTCCGCGGGTGTGGGCGCTCGGCACCGCGTCGATCAGTGCCCGCGTGTACTCGTGGCTCGGCGCGGAGAGCACCTCGCGAGCAGTGCCCTGCTCCACGATGCGACCGTCGCGCATGACCGCGATGTCGTCGGCCAGGCGGGAGACGACGGCGAGGTCGTGGCTGATGAGGAGGAGGGCGGCACCCCGCCGCTTCGCGGCCTCGAGCAGGTCGAGCACCTGTGCCTGCACGGTCACGTCGAGCGCCGTAGTCGGCTCGTCGGCGATGATGACGCCGGGGGAGAGCGCCAGGGCTGAGGCGATGAGTGCCCGCTGCCGCAGCCCTCCAGAGAGCTCGTCGGGGCGCTGTTTCGCCCGAAGCTCCGGCTCGGGCACGCCCACCGCCGAGAGCAGGTCGATGACCTTGCGTCGCCTCGCCGCACGGTCACCCCAGCCGTGGAGGCGCAGGGCCTCCTCGATCTCACGGCCGACGGGCCGAAGGGGGTCGAGCGAGACGAGCGCGTCCTGCAGCACGAAGCCGACGCGCTGGCCCCGGATGCCACGCCACTGGCGGTCTCGCAACCCCGAGAGGTCTCGGCCGTCGAGCTCGAGCCGACGCGCGCGCACGGAGGCGCCCGCCCCGGTGAGTCCGACGAGCGTGCGGGCGGTGACGCTCTTGCCCGAGCCGGACTCGCCAACGAGCGCCAGGCAGCGGCCGGGCGCGAGCGCCAGCGAGACGCCCTGCACGGTCGGCGCGGTGCTCCCGGGGAACGTGACCGACAGGTCTTCGACGAGGTAGCCCGTGGCCGAGGCATCCGGAATTCGGGTCGTGGCGGGGTCGAGGGTGAGGCTCATGCGCGGTGTCCTTCCAGGCGCTGCTGCAGGTGGCGGCCGATCGTGGTGACGGCGAGGGCGAGGAGCACGATCGCGAGTCCGGGGAGCACCTCAAGCCACCACGCGTGGGTCATGTAGGCACGGCCCGCATCGAGGAGGGCGCCCCACTCGGGCGAGGGCGGGGCGACGCCGAGGCCCAGGAATGAGAGGCCGGATGCCCACACGATCGACTGCCCGATGCTCAGGGTCGCGACGGCCACGAGTGGGCGCACCGCGTTGGGCACGATGTGCTGGCGCAGGACCCGCCACGAGCTGTGGCCCACGGCGTGCGCCGCCTCGACGTAGGGCGATGTGCACACCGCGAGCACCTGTCCACGGATCATGCGGGCATAGCCGGGGGCCGTGCCGATGCCGACCGCGAGCACGAGGGTCGCGGGCGAGGGGCCGAAGGCGGCGACGAAGAGCAGCGCGACGAGGAGCATGGGGAAGGCGAAGAGCACATCCAGGCTGCGCGAGACGATCGCGTCGACGACACGGCCACCGAGCCCCGCCGCGACGCCGAGCACGAGGGCGATCGCGAGGCTTAGCGCGGTCGCCCCGAGCCCGATCGACAGCGACTCGCGGGTGCCGAAGATGATGCGGGAGTAGAGGTCGCGGCCCGCCTCGTCCGTGCCGGCGAGATGCGAGAGCGAGGGACTCTGGAGGGCGGCGACGAGGTCGAACTGGAGCGGGTCATGCGTCGCGAGCACACCCGGGATGATCGCGGCCGCGAGGAAGAATGCGACCACGAGGAGCGAAAGCAGGAGCGTCGGGGAGGGTGTCCTGCGGGTGCGGGACAGCGGGGGAGCAGCGGTCGCGGTCATTCGGTGGCCAATCTTGGGTCGACGCCGGAGTAGGCGAGGTCGACGAGGAGGTTCACGACGACGTAGACGAGCGCGACGACGATCACGATGCCGCCGACGACGGGAAGGTCGCGGGAGTTGACGGCCGAGACGAGCACACGGCCGATGCCAGGTCTGGCGAAGATCGTCTCGACGATGACGGCACCCGAGATGAGCGAGCCGAGCGCCCACCCCGAGAGCGTGATACCCGGGAGTGCCGCGTGCCGGAGCACGTGCCGCACCCGCACGCCGAGGTCGCTCATGCCGCGCATCCGCGCCGAGGTCACGAAGGGCTGCTCGAGTGCTCGCTCGAAGGCTGCCCGCGTCGCCTGGCCCATGAAGCCCGCGAGGGGGATGCCGAGGGTGAGGGCGGGAAGCACGAGGCGTGCAGCCTCGGAGCCGCCGATGACGGGGAACCAGCCGAGCCCCAGCGCAAAGACCACGAGCAGGATGACGCCGAGCCAGTAGGGCGGCAGTCCCGCGGCGACCGTCTCGACGCCGCTGCCGATCGCGTCGATGCGGGATGAACGGCGCGTGGTCGCGATGGTCCACACGAGCGTCAGCACCCAGGCGACCGCGAGCGCCGTGACCGTCAGGAGGAGCGTCGCGGGAATCTGCTCCGCGATGAGTGCCTCGACCGGCTGGTGCATCTGGTACGAGACGCCGAGCCGCCCGCTCAACAGGCCGCCCAGGTAGTCGGCATACTGCACGAGGATCGGGTCGTCGAAGCCGTACTCCGCCCGGATCGGGGCGAGCTCCTCGTCGCTGCGCGCCTCCGTCTGGCCCGTGCGCTGGTTGAGCAGGAGCGTCGCCCGGTCGCCCGGGAGGAGCGCCTGCGCGAAGAAGGTCGCGCTCGCCGCGGCAAAGAGCACGAGCACGGCGCTTGCGAGTCGGCCAAGCACCCGCGGGAGAACACCGTTGCCCACTCGGCGCTTCAAGGGCTGCTCGTCCACGGCCGACCCGGTCACGGTGTGGCTGCTCACTGGACGAAGTACGCGTCGTGGAACACGGGCTCGCCCTGGGAGGCCTCCAGCCACACATCCCGCAGCTGTGGACCCACCGCGAGCGACGTCGTCTGCGTGTAGAGGCCAACCGCGACGGCACGGTCGCTGATGAGTTGCTGGGCTTCCGCGTAGAGGCGCTCCTGCTCCGACGGCTCCGTCGTGCCGTTGGCCCCCTCGATGAGGGCGAGCAGCTCGTCGTCGTTGTAGAAGGTCGAGTTGGCGCCGTTCGGTGACTCGGGCAGGTGATGGCGGTAGTTGATGTGCAGGATGGCCGCGGTCGGCGACGTCCAGTAGCCGACGTAGATGTCGCGCTCGTCTGGTTGCGAGTAGGCGCCCCCGAAGAGCTCGCTCTGCGTGACGGGGATAAGCGTGACCTTGAAGCCGACATCCTTGACCTGCTGCTGGATCGCCTGCAGCACGGCCGAGCCCTCCTGCGTGAGGATCGAGCCGGCGCCATAGGGGATGACGATCTCGAGGGTCTCGCCGTCCTTCGTGCGGTACCCCGAGGCATCCGTCTCGCTCCAGCCAGCCGCATCGAGGAGCTCGGCGGCGCGGTTGGGATCGTAGGGGTAGGCGGCGGCGACCTCGGCGTTGTAATTGCTCGTGCCCTGGCTCACGGATCCGTTGCCCTCGAACGGCACCGCGCCCCGGAACACGGTCTCGACGATCGCCCTGCGGTCGCTCGCGAAGGCGAAGGCCTGCCGAACCCGCTCGTCGACGAAGGGACCCTCGACCGTGTTGAAGGAGAGCGCGACCGGCCGGCCCGGCGTGATGTAGCGCTGCACCTCGAACTGCTCGCTCGCGGTCGCCCACTCGATGCTCGGCACGTCGTAGATGACGTCGGTCTCACCCGAGACGAGCGATCCATAGCGGGTCGTGGAATCGGGGAGGAAGCGCCACTCGATGCCCTCGACGTAGGCGGGGCCGTCGTGCCGGGCGTTGGCGGGTGCCGAGTTGTAGTCATCGTTGCGTTCGAAGGTCACGCTCTCGCCGCGCTTCCACGCGGCGACCGTGAAGGGTCCCGTGCCGACCGGTTGCTCGCAGTTCGCCTCGTTGCCGCGGGCGAGCGCGGTCGGCGACTGGATGCCGAAGTAGCCCTGCGAAAGCACGCTGAGCAGCGGCGAGTACGGGGCCGAGAGCGTGACCTCGAGGGTCGTGGCATCCACCGCCCGGCTCGACTCGTAGTAGTCGGCGAGGTAGGCCTGCACGGTGCCGTTGCCACCATCAAGCCAGTACTCGAAGTTGTCGCTGACGGCCTGCGCGTCGAGCGGCGTGCCGTCGGTGAAGGAGACGTCGTCGCGCAGCGTGAAGGTCCAGGTGCGCTGGTCCTCCGACACGGTCCAGTCGGTCGCGAGCCACGGCACGACGGTGCCGTCGTCCTCGAGCGAGACGAGCGAGTCCAGCACCTGGCGCGACAGGTACGCCTGCTGCACCCAGCCACCGAAGATGCACGGCGGCTCCTGCAGGTGGCCGTAGACGATCGTGCCACCCTCGACGCGCTCGTCACCGACGGCCGCCTGGGGTCCAGAGCATCCCGCCAACAGGGCGATGCCGAGGGATACCGCGGCGGCCGTCATCGCTAGGAGACGGCGTCGACGATCACGGGGTTCTTGGGTGTGGATCGGTGTGGGCACGATGGCGCTCCTGGTTCTCGACGGCGGGGTGTGCCGAGAGTAGGACGCCGGTTCGGGCCGCGACAACGTGCCAAGTCACGCGCAGTCACAGGTCGTCACGTGACGTCAAGAAACGTCACGCGCGGTCATCTAATGGGCGGGTGCGACGCCTTCGCCGTGGACCATGTCTGCGGGCTTGCGCACGAAGAGCGCCAGGATCACAGCTGCGGATGCGACGGCGGCCCCGACGAGGAACGCCGCGTGGATGCCCTCCCCGGTTGCGAGCCTCGCGCTGGTGCCTGAGTCGAGCGCGGCAGCCGCGGTCACCGACATGAGCGTGACGAAGAGCGCCGTGCCTGCAGCGCCCGCAACCTGCTGCACGGTGCCGACGATCGCGCTGCCGTGCGGGTACAGGTGCGGCGGCAGCGAGCCGAGCGCGGAGGTCAGGAGCGGGGTGAAGACGAAGCCCAGTCCGAGGTTCAGGGCGAGGTGGACGGCGATGATCCAGGCGATGGGGGTGCCGGAGTCGAAGGTCGCCATGCCCCACAGGGCCGCGGCCGAGACGATCATGCCCGGGATGACGAGCGGAGTCGGCCCGAAGCGGTCGAAGAGGTTGCCAACGACGGGGGCGATGGCGCCCATCAGCACGCCGCCTGGCAGCAACATGAGGCCGACGCCCAGCACGTCGAGGCCGAGCACCTGCTGCAGGTAGATGGGCAGGAGGATGAGTGACCCGAAGAGGCTGGCCATGACGATCACGACGAGCGCGATCGCGAGGCTGAAGGTCTTGCTCTGGAAGGTGCGCAGGTCGAGGAGCGCGCTGTCGACCTTCTGCAGTTGCAGCTGGCGCAGCACGAAGAGGATGAGCGAGGCCGCACCACCGACGAGGGGAATCCAGATCGGCACGGCCGTGTGGCCGGAGGCGGCCTCGCCGATGCTGCTGAGGCCGTAGATCAGGCCACCGAAGCCTAAGCCGGAGAGCACGACCGAGAGCACGTCGAAGCGGGCATCCGGTCGCGTCGTCGTGACGTTGCGCACCCAGACCGAGCCAAGCACGAGCGCCAGCAGGGCGATGGGGAGCACCGACCAGAACAGCATATGCCAGCTGGCGACGTTGAGGATGAGTCCCGACACCGTCGGGCCGAGCGCCGGGGCGACCGCGATGACGATCGAGATGACGCCCATCATCCGCCCGCGGTGCGAGGCCGGCACGACGTTGAGCACCGTCGTGAAGAGCAGCGGCATCATGATCGCGGTGCCACTCGCCTGCACGACACGACCCGCGAGCAGCACCTCGAAGCCGGGCGCGAGCGCACCGATGAGGGTACCGATCGAGAAGAGCGACATCGCGGCGAGGAAGACGCCCCGCAGCGGGAAGCGCTCCAGCAGGAAGCCGGTCAGCGGGATGACGACGGCCATCGTGAGGAGGAAGCCGGTCGTGAGCCACTGGCCGGTCGCGGCCGTGATGTCGAGGTCGATCATGATGGGCGTCAGCGCGACGCCCATGACGGTCTCGTTGAGGATGACGACGAAGGCAGACACCACGAGGAGCGCGATGACGAGACCCGGCTTGACAGCCTGGGTCGTCGGCGCGGCGGGTACGGAGGCGGTGCTGGGGGAGGAGTCCTGCAGGGTCAAGAAGTGGCTTCCTTCAGAAGAGTGATGGGCACTGCGCGCGGAACAAACGGCGCGAATGGCAGGGGATCGAGACTACCCGAGGGTGACACCGACACCGAGCAAACGTCGCGAGCGGCACCGATATTCCCGAGCATCCGCAATCTTGCCGCGATCGCGCAGTGAGCTGGCTCTGGCCACGGCGGGTGACTCTCCGACATACTCGAAGCTGAGCGGATGTCGGTGACCTTCGTGCGCTCGTGCGACTGCTCCCACGACCATCCGAAAGGCTCTGCATGTTCTTCCTTGACGCGCTCGTCGGCACGGTGCTCCTCGCCGTCGCCGGCGTAGTCCTGCTCGTGTTCCTCTTCCTGACCCTGCGCGGCATCAAGATCGCGAAGCCCGACGAGGCGATCATCGTCACCTCCCGGCAGAAGGCGGGTGCGCGAGCGGAGAGCGGTGAGATCGAGAACGCCGGGCAGAAGGTCGTCTTCGGTTCCCGCGTCTTCGTCAAGCCGATCGTCGAGGCGCACTTCAAGCTCAGCCTCCGCAGCCGGCAGCTCAACGTGCAGGCAACGGCGCAGACGCGCGACGCCATCACGATCCGCGTCAATGCCGTCGCTGTCGTCAAGGTCGGCGGCACGGAGGAGATGGTGCGTGCGGCAGCGCAGCGCTTCCTCAACCAGCAGGAGGAGATCGAGGCATCCACCGAGGAGGTGCTGAGCGGTTCCGTACGATCGATCGTCGGCCAGCTCACGGTGACCGAGATCATCACGAACCGTTCCGCGCTGCAGGGGCAGGTGCTCGAGGCCGTCCGCGAGTCACTCGACGTGCAGGGGCTCCAGATCGACACCCTCCAGATCAAGGAGATCGACGACGACAACGGCTACATCCGCGACCTCGGGCGTGCGGAGGCCGCTCGCGTCAAGCAGGTGGCCGAGATCGCGGAGTCGGTCTCGAAGCAGGCCTCGGAGGAGGCCCGCATCGGAGCGGAACAGGCCGTCGCCGAGCAACAGCGCAAACTTGACCTGCGCAACGCCGAGATCCAGAAGGAGACCGACAAGGCCCGAGCCGAGGCCGACGCCTCACGCCCGCTTGCCGAGGCGATCGCGCAGCAGGAGGTCATCTCCCAGCAGGAAGTCACGGCCCAGAAGCGCGTCGGCCTGCGCAAGCAGGAACTCGATGCCGAGATCCGCGCGGTCGCCGACGCCGAGGCGTACTCGGTCGAGAAGCAGGCCGAGGCATCCGCTGCCGCCGAGAAGAGCCGCCGCATCGCGGCCGCTGAGGCGCTGCGTGCCGAGGGTGAGGCCGAAGCCGATGCGATTCGGGCCCGCGGTTCCGCCGAGGCCGAGGCTGCCAGGGCCCGTGCCGAGGCGCTCGAGGAGCGAGCAACCGAACTCCTGCGCCAGCAGCTCATCGAGAAGCTCCCGGAGATTGTGCGCGCCGCCTCCGAGCCCTACGCGGCCATCTCGAACCTCACGGTCATCTCCGGCGACGGCGGCACCCAGCTCGGCCAGAACGTCGCCGGGCAGCTCGCCACATCGACCCAGATCATCAAGGACCTCGTCGGCATCGACATCGCCGATATCATCACGGGCCGCGCCTCGGGCGAGGCGACAGGGTCGGCGATCGCCGAGGCGATGGCGGCTCCGTCTACGCCGGCAGCGACGCAGTAACCGCCTCTCGCGCGCTCGGGTGACGGAAGGTGAAGCCGTCGCCGTGGAGCCTGCCCGGATCGACGTTCTGGTCGGCGAGCAGCAGTTCGCGGCCGGCGTCGGCGAGTGCCGCCGTGATCGCGAAGCGGGGAGCACGGAGCCAGTACGGCCGGCCCATCGCCCGTGCGACGGTCCTGCCGATCTCGTCGGCCGTCGCGGGGGCGGGCCCCACGAGGTTCACGGGCCCGGAGAGCTTGGAGTCGAAGAGCAGGTGACGGATGGCCGCAGCCTCATCGTGCAGACTGATCCACGGCCAGTGCTGACGGCCGGTGCCGATAGGGCCAGCGAGGCCGAGCCGGGTGAGCAGAAGCAGGGGAGCCAGTGCACCCCCGCTGCCGAGCACGATGCCGGTGCGCGCGTGCACGACCCTGGTGGCGGCATCCGCTGGCGCGGTCGCGCCCTCCCACGACGCGACGACCTTGGGCAGGAAGCCGGCGCCCCGCTGGGCGCCCTCCGCGAGTAGTTCGCCTGGGCGGTCGCCGTAGTAGCCGACAGCGGAGCCGCTCACGAAGACCTCTGGTCGCGAGGATGACCGGGCGATCGCGGTCGCGAGCGTGCGGGTCGCCTGCAGGCGGGAGTGGAGGATCTGCCGCTTGTAACGGTAGGTCCAGGGCAGGCGGGAGAGGGATGCCCCCGAGAGGTTCACGACGGCGTCGGCGCGTTCGATCGCCTCGACGGGGAGCGCCCCGTGCTCCGGGTGCCACTCGTACTCGTCCCGCTCCTCGGCGGGCCGGCGTACGAGCCGCAGGACGGTGTGCCCATCGGCTCGGAGTTGCCGCTGCAGTTCCGAGCCGATGAAGCCCGACGCCCCGCTCACAAGCACGGTGCGTGCTGGCGTGGTCATGGTGTGGCCGTCACAGTCCCACGGTGCGGTTCTCGCCGATGTCTGGGTGGCCACCCGTGATGAGCGCCTTGACGCCCTTGACGGCCGCGACCACGCCGGGCTCGTCTGAGTGCCAGTACTCGGCGGCCTCGGCCCGCACGCGGATCAGTGCGACCTTGGGGTCGTCGCGACCCTCGGGGAACCAGGCCTCGACCATGGGGTTCCAGAGTTCGTCGATGAGCTGGCGATCGTGGACGATCTCTGCCGTCCCCGCGATCGAGACGAAGCCCTTGTTCGACTGGAAACTCGCGTTGACCTGCGGGTGCGTGCGGATGGCCTCGACCTTGTTGCTCGGGTCCTGCGTGAAGAACCAAAGGTCGCCAGCGAACTCCTCCTCCTGCACCGCGAGCGGGCGGCTCTCGTGCCGACCCTCTGCCGTCATGGTCGTGAGCATCGCGATCTTCGACGCCTTGACGAGTGCGGCGATCGTGGAGAGGTCCTCATCTGTGGCGGGTGCCGTCGTCGTGTCTGACATGGTCATCCTTCCTATCGTGGCTTCGGATGCCGCGGACGCTACCCGCGATCGCTGGCAGTGGGGTGTGTGATTCAGTTGCGGTGCAGGCGTCGCTCGACGATCGCAACCATGTGGCGCGCATCCGGGCTGAGCGTCGGCTCCTTCTGCCCGTCCAGGCTCAGGGGGTGCTCCCGTTCGAGCGCAGCAAGGCGCACGATCGCGTCTCTCACCTCCTGCACCGCGTCCCGGGTGCCGCGCCCGGCATCCCACGACCGCAGCAGGTCGGCGAGGCGCCTCAACACCGACTCGGTCGCCGCCGAGGCGGGATCGCTCGCGCCCTCGAGGCTCTCGCGCCTCGCCTGCGCGTCCTCGATGATGTGCCGCAATTGGCTCGCCAGCCGGGTGAGCGCGAGCAGGTCATCGAAGTCCTCATCGATGTCGTAGGGGTGACGGCGGGCCCTGGGGTTGAGCCGCCGGCTCTCGGCGGCCTCGGAGGCGGTCGCCTCCGCCTCGCGAAGGGCAGTGTCGATCTCCCGCATCTGGTCGAGGGAGCCGTGCAGTTCCGATCCGTCGACGACCCGAAGCGCCACGTCATCGAGCGTCTCGGCGATGCGCTGTCGCAGCCCTGACACCGAGGCGGAGGACTCCTGAATCCAGAGCGGAGGCATGATCGCGGCGTTGATGACGACGCCCACGAGCATCCCGACCCCCATCTGCACGAGGTAGCCCAGCGAGAAGTCGTCTGCGTTGGCGCCGCCGAGCACGAGCACGAAGAGCGCCGCGATCGGCACGTAGTCGCGCCCAGCGCCCAGGCCGCCCAATCCGCCAAGGAGCACACCAAGGCCGACGGCGAGCGCGACGCTGAGGTAGCCGGGCAGGGGCGAGAGGATGACGGCGAAGGCGAGGCCGATGCCGATCACCAGGCCGAGCGCCGTCTGCAGGGTCGAGCGCAGCGAGCTCATGAGCGTCGGCATCATGACGATGAGCGCCCCGAGGGGCGCGTAGTAGGAGTAGTCGTCGACTTCTCCCGGCAAGAGGTGCCCGACGGGCCAGGCCACCCCGGCGGCGAGCGCCGTCTTGAAGGCGAGCACGAGACGAGCCGGGCGGATGCTCGGCGTGACGACGCGCGAAAGCCTCCGCTTCAGCCCCACAGGTGACGTCACTGGTCTGTGCGCTCGTGCTCCGCATACTCGTCGAGCAGCGCGTTGGCCCGTTCGCCGGACTCGCCCTCCTGCGCGATCGCGTCATGCATGCCCTCGAGCTTCTCCGCACCGGCGGCGAACGGGGGCAGGAGCGGGGTCGATGGGTCGGTGATGACCTCAAGCACGACGGGCCGGTCGGCCGTCAGAGCCTCGTCCCACGCCTGCCCCAACTGCTCCGGGCTGTCGACGAGGATGCCCTTCATCCCGAGGAGCTCGCCGTAGGCCGAGTAGCGGAAGTCGGGCAGGGCCTGGCTCGCGGCGAAGCGCGGTGCGCCCTCGTTCTCCCGCTGCTCCCAGCTCACCTCCGCAAGGTCGCGGTTGTTGAGCACGCATAGCACGAAGCGCGGGTCGTTCCAGCGCATCCACATCTTGCTGAGGGTGATGAGCTCGGCGACGCCCGTCATCTGGGTCCCGCCGTCGCCCGCGAGCACGATCATGGGTCGTTCCGGGTGGGCCAGCTTGCCCGCGATGCCGTAGGGCATGCCGCAGCCCATGCTTGCGAGCGTCGACGAGAGGTGCGCGGGAACCCCTGCGGGCAGGCGAAGCTGCCGGGCATACCAGTAGACAACGCTGCCGACGTCGAGCGCGACCTGCGCGTCCGCCGGCATCCGCTCGCTGAGCGTGCGCACGACGAGCTCCGGGTTGACGCCCTGCACCTCGACGTGTGCCCGCAGCTCATTGATCTCGTGCCATTCGCGCACGTGCCCTTCGACCTCCTCGCGCCAGGAGGTGTCGGATGCCTCGGGCAGCAGCTTCACGAGCGCCCGCAGCGTCGCGGCGGCGTCGCCGACCAGCCCGACCTCCACGGGGTAGCGGTCACCGATGCGGCCCGCGTCGAAATCCACCTGCACGGCCCGCGCCTGGCCGGGCTCCGGATAGAACTCCGTCCACGGGTCGCTCGACCCCACGATCAGGAGCGTGTCGCAGTTGTCCATGAGGTGGGCGCTCGCCGTCGTGCCGAGGTGCCCCATGACCCCCGTCGAGAACGGCAGCGACTCGTCGACGTGGGGTTTGCCGAGCAGGCTCGTCGTGATGCCCGCGCCGAGCTTCTCCGCGACCGCCACGACCTCCTCGCTCGCGCCCTTGGCGCCCTGCCCGACGAGGAGGGCGACCCTGGAACCGCTCGCGAGGAGGCGAGCGGCGTCTTCGAGTTGCTCGGCGGCAGGGAGCATCCGCCCGGTCTCGAACCCGGCCGAGGTGAGCACGACGCCGTGTGTGTGCTCGTGTTCGGGGGCATCCGCGATCTGCACGTCATGCGGCAGGATGACGACGGCGGGCGAGCGCGTGCTGAGGGCACTTCGGAACGCACGGTCGACCACCATGGGGATCTGTTCGGGGGTCGCGACGACCTGCACGAACGACGCGACATCGGCGAAGAGGGTCGAGAGGTTGATCTCCTGCATGTAGCCGGAGCCGAGCACGCTCGCCGTCTGCTGCCCCACGATTGCGATGACGGGCACGTGGTCGAGCTTGGCGTCGTAGAGCCCGTTGAGCAGGTGCACGGCGCCCGGCCCCTGCGTCGAGGTGACGACGCCGACACCGCCCGTGTACTTGGCGTGACCCACCGCCATCAGGGCGGCGTTCTCCTCGTGGCGGGCCTGCACGAACTCGGGCCCGTGCTCGGAACGCTGGAGCGCCGCGAAGAAACCGTTGATGCCGTCGCCGCTGTAGCCGAAGATGCGGTCGACGCCCCACTCGAGCAGGCGCTCGACGATCACGTCGGAGACGGTCGAGGTGGTATCGCTGTCGGCCATTGCCACTCCTTTGTCGGGTGCCCGGCATGCTATTCCCGCCTCGCGACGGCGACGTCCAGCGATCGCACAGCCGGCGGCTCAGCGGAAGTTGCGCGACTCCGTGCGCACGGGCATCCGCAGCGCCTCGAAACGGTCGGCGACGAGGTTCACGACGCCATCGGGGGAGCGCTCGAGGACGCCCCGCACGATGAGCGCAGGCGACTCGCGCGCGACCCGTCGATACCTGGCCCACACCCCCTTGCTCGCGAGCACGTTGAGCATGCCCGTCTCGTCCTCAATGTTGAGGAAGGTCATACCGCTCGCCGTCTGCGGTCGCTGCCGGTGCGTCACGACGCCACCGATCTCGATGCGGCGGCCCGATTCGCCCGTCTCGAGGCGCGAGATCGACCAGACCCCGCGTCGGTCAAGATGGGGGCGGATGTGACGCACCGGATGATCGTCGGTCGACACCCCCGTCGCCCAGAGGTCATAGGCAACCTGCTCGGCGGGCGAGAGCATGGGCAGCAGGGGTGGCTGGATGGAGATGGACGTGCCCTCGAGCGTGCCTGGACGTTCCTGCGCCGCCGCGCCAGCATCCCAGAGGGCCTCGCGGCGGGACATGCCGAGGGAGTCGAAGGCGCCCGCCGAGGCGAGCGCCTCGAGCTGCTCCGTGCTGAGCCCGACCCGCCGGGAGAGGTCGGCGAGGTCGCGGTAGGGGCCGCCCTCCTCCCGCTCCGCCACGATGCGCTCCGCGAGGCTCGAGCCGATGCTCGTGACCCCGGCGAGTCCGAGGCGCACCGCGAAGGCACCGTCCCTGCGGTGGTCGATCGGGTCAGGTTGCGAACGGTCGAAGGGGGCGACGGGGGGTTGCGTGAAGCTGAGGCAGGCGTCATCACCCGTCGCCGCGGCATCCGGCCCCAGGGGCTCAAGGGTCGCATCGGCGGCCGAACGCAGGATGTCGGGCCGCAGCACCTGCACGCCGTGCCGCCGCGCATCCGCCACGAGCGTCTGCGGCGAGTAGAAGCCCATGGGCTGCGCGCGCAGGAGGGCGGCGAGGAAGGCGCCCGGGTAGTGCAGCTTGAGCCACGAACTCGCATAGACGAGCACGCCGAAGCTGAGGGAGTGCGACTCCGCGAAGCCGAAGTTCGCGAAGGCCTCGATGCGGGCGTAGACATCATCGGCGACCTTGCCCGTGATGCCATTGCCCGCCATGCCCTCATAGAGCTTCGCCTTGAGTGACTCGATGCGCTCGATGCCGCGCTTGGAACCCATCGCCCGTCGCAGCAGGTCGGCGTCCTCCGCCGAGCAGCCGCCCACCGCGACCGCCATCTGCATGAGCTGCTCCTGAAAGAGCGGCACCCCGAGCGTGCGCTTGAGCACCGGCTCGACGAGGGGATGCAGGTAGGTGACATCCTCCTCGCCCGTGCGGCGCCGGATGTAGGGGTGCACGGCGCCGCCCTGAATGGGGCCGGGGCGGATGAGGGCGATCTCGACGACGAGGTCGTAGAAACAGCGCGGCTTGAGGCGGGGGAGCGTCGCCAGCTGGGCGCGGCTCTCCACCTGGAAGACGCCGATCGCATCCGCCCGGCACAGCATGTCGTAGACGCCCTGCTCCTCGCGGGGGAGGGTCTCGACGGTCCAGCGCTCGCCGAGGTTGTCGGCCACGAGATCGAAGCAGTACTGCATGGCCGCGAGTATCCCGAGGCCCAGCAGGTCGAACTTGACGAGGCCCATCCACTCGCAGTCGTCCTTGTCCCACTGCAGCACCGTGCGGTCCTCCATGCGGGCGTGCTCGATGGGGCACACCTCGCCGACGGGGCGCTCCGTCAGCACCATGCCGCCCGAGTGGATGCCGAGATGGCGGGGAGCCTTGAGCATCCGCTCGGCCAGGTCGACGACGGGGCCGGGAATCTCGTGATCGCTGCCGATGTCGTGCCAGCGCTCGACCTGCTTCGACCAGGCATCCTGCTGGCCCTGGCTGTAGCCGAGGGCCTTCGCCATGTCGCGCACGGCGTTCTTGGGCCGGTAGCTGATGACGTTGGCGACCTGCGCTGCGTTGCGCCTGCCGTACTTGCGGTAGACGTACTGGATGACCTCCTCGCGCCGGTCGGAGTCGAAGTCGACATCGATGTCGGGCTCCTCCTCGCGCAGGCTCGAGAGGAAGCGCTCGAAGGGCAGGCCGTAGAAGATCGAGTCGACCGCCGTGATGCCGAGCGCGTAGCAGACGGCCGAGTTGGCGGCCGAGCCGCGGCCCTGGCAGAGGATCCCCTGGCTTTTCGCGAAGCGCACGATGTCGTAGACGATCAAGAAGTAGCCGGGAAAGTCCTTCGCCTCGATCACGCGAAGCTCCTGCGCGAGGCGGGCACGCACCGAGTCGTCGGCATCCGGGTACTTCTCGAGCGTGCCGAGCCGCACGAGTTCCCGCAGCCACGACATGGGAGTGTGGCCCTCTGGCACGTCCTGCTTCGGCAGCTTGGGTCGTGCCGCGCGGAGGGGGAAGGCGAGCTTGTCCGCGAGCTCGACTGTGCGGGCGACCGCCCCCGGATAGCGCGCGAAGCGCTCGGCCATCTCGGCGCCGCTGCGCAGGTGCGCGCCGTCGGTGGCTGGCAGCCATGCATCCATCTCGTCGAGGCTGCGCCTGGCCCGCACGGCCGAGACGGCAGAGGCGAGCGGATGCTCGTCGGGCGTCGCGTAGTGCACGACGTTGGTCGCGATGGTCGCGAGGCCCGTACGGGCGGCGATGCGCGCGAGGGCGTCGTTGTGCTCGGAGTCGAGGGGGCCGCCCTGGTCGAAGAGCTCGACGACGACATTGTCGTGGCCGAAGAGCCCGACGAGCCGCTCGACCTCGCGCGCCGCTGCCGCCTCGCCCTCGTCGACGAGGGCCCGCCGCACGGCGCCCTTGCGGCATCCCGTGAGCACGACCCAGTGCCCGTTGGCGGCCGCGGCAAGCTGCTCCAGGTCGTAGATGGGGCGCCCCTTCTCCGCATCATTTGCAAGCTGTGCCGTCGTGATGGCCCCCGCGAGCCGGTGGTAGCCCTCCTCCTGGCGCGCGAGCACAAGGAGGTGCTCACCCTCGGGGTCGGCCTGACCGTTCTGGGGCGCTCGCAGGCCGAGAGAGAGTTCGGCGCCATAGACCGTTTTGAGCCCCGTGCCCTCGGCGGCCTCCGCGAGGCGCACGATGCCGTAGAAGCCGTCGTGGTCGGTGAGCGCGATCGCATGGAGGCCGAGGCGCACGGCCTCGTCGACGAGCGCCTGGGGTGAGGAGGCGCCGTCGAGGAAGCTGAAGTGGGAGTGCACGTGCAGTTCCGCATAGGGCACGACCGTGCCGGGGTCGGCGGGGGCAGCCGGGTGCTCGCGTTCCCGCCGCGGCCGTGCGGGCATCGGCTCGCCCGAGAGGGCGCGCTCAAGCTCGCCCCAGGTCACGGGCGGGTTGTTCCATCCCATGGCTCACCTCCTCGCGCGCGGTCGTGATGGTCAGTCGTAGCGGGCCTCGACCCGCCAGTGCTGTTGCTCCAGCAGGAGCAGCCAGCCCTCGCCTCTGTCGTCAAGCAACTGGAACCGGTCGATGCGCCGCGCCCTGCTCGGGTCCCACCAGCGCTGCCGCAGCGGCCAGGGGCCGGCCCACGCGGCGATGCGGCGCTGCCGGTGGTGTTGCTCGTCGGGCAGGTCGAGCCAGGCGGGTTCGGCGCTCAGTCGGCCGCGCCGGTCGACATCGACGGGGGCGTCGGCGTCATCGAGCACGCGTGCGTCGCGGGGCGGGTCATAGACGGTCGCGGGCGCGGGGTCGGGCAGGCTGCCGGGCCAGGGCCGGTCGGCGGCGAGTCGTTCGCGCGGCGGCGGTGCGTCGCCCCAGGGCACGAGCACGCGGCGTTCGGCGAGCAGGCGGCCCCCGCCGGGCACGGCCGTGAGCACGGCCTCGTGGCCGAGCATGCTCTGGATGCGGGAGAGCCCGTGGTGGATGCGCTCGTCGGGGCTGCGGCCCCACAGCCCCTCCTCGTGGTTGGCGATCGCGTCGACCTGGCTGGGGGAGAGCACGACGCGCGCGATGGGTGAGTCGAGCCCCGCATCCACTCCGCCCGAGCCCTGCAGCTGCCAGCGCACCCGGTCGACCAGGTCGGCGGGGGTGAAGTAGCGCGGGTGGCTCCATTCCCGCTCGGAGCTGCCGCCCCGGTCACTCGTGACGGTGACGCGGATGCCCGTGCACACGAGTCCCGCATCCGTGATGCCGCTCGCGAAGCGTTCGGTGACCGTGCGCAGGGCGAAGGCGATCTGGTCGACGCGGTCGAGGGGCGGCTCGAAGTCGATTGCCGCGTCGAAGTCGCGGGGCGGGATGCGCGGGGTCACCGCCCGCCGGTCGGCCCCCGCAGCCCGTTCATGGGCCGCCGCACCCGCTTCGCCGAAACGCGCTCGCACATCGCCGGGGTCGAGCGCGGCGAAGTCGCCAAGGGTACGGGCGCCGAGCCGCCGCAGGAGTGGCGCGAGTTCGGGGGTGCCGACGGCCTCGACCGCCTCGATGGGGAGGGGGGCGAGAAAGGCGGGTGACCCGCCGGGCGGAATGATGTGCACGGCGCGCCCGGTGTCGCCCGTGAGGGCATGGAGTGCGGCCTGTTCCGCCGTGTACCTGCCGTCGGCGATGCCGATGACGGCGGGTGGCCTGCCGTCGTGGAGCATACGGTCGAGCACGGCGTCGGCGGCCTGCTGCTCACCGCCGTAGTAGCGGGCCGCCCCGCGTGCGCGGACGGCGCACAGCCCGGGGCGGATGAGCTGCACGCCCGGGATGGTCTCCTCGATCGCGGCGATGATGGGTTCGAAAGTGCGGGCGTCGGTGTCGGGATCGTGGGGGTGCACTGTGAGGGCGGGGCAGCGCAGTTGCGCCTCACGCACGCGGAGCCCCCGCTTGACGCCCTCCGCGCGTGCCTCCGCGGAGCAGGCGATGACGATTCCCTTGTCGATGATCGCGACAGGGGCTGTCGGGGGAAGGCCCTCGCTGCTGCGCGCTGCCGCGACGGGCCAGTCGGGAAACCACATGACCATGGCGCGCACGATCGTCTCCATCGTCATCCCGCCAGCTGGGGAGCGAGCCGCAGCCGGGGGGCGGAGGGGCCCTGCGTGCCAGTCGCATCCGCGTTGCGTGCGGTGGGGTCGAGCGTGATGACGTGGGACCGCGCCCGCCCGCCGCGCGGGGTGGTCTCGACCCGGAGGCGCTGCGCCGTGAGGTGACCGTGCCCGCGGCCGAGCCCCGTCCAGTCGCTCTCGGTGGCGTGCAGCACGGCGTCGGCCTGCGGCCAGGGGCCCAGCATGATGAGGGTGCTCTCCCGCTGGCGCAGCCGGGCGGCGAGCCGTGAGGCCTCGCTGGGGGCCACGCGGGTGGGTGCCGCGATGATGACGCCGAGCACATCGGCCATGGCGGCCGCGACCGTGAGCCACTGCCCGCCCGGCTGCGGCACGAGCACGAGGCGGTCGAGGTCGATGCCGAGCCCGGCGGCAGCCTCCGTGCCGAGGTGGGGGAGGCCCAGTACACCGCACCAGGCACCCTGCTGTGAGGGGCCGGCGAGCAGGGCAAGGGCGAGGCTCGTCGACCCCATGACGGAGTAGGTGGCACCAGCGCGCAGGCCACTCGGAAGGACAGCCCGAAGGCCGTCGAGCATGGGAAGCGTGCGTTCCGGCAGACGATTCGACTGCATCTGGCGGATGCGCGCCTGCAGTTCCTCCTGCACACTCGAACGTTCCGCAGGAGCGGAGGTTCGAGGGTCGGCGAGCATCGTCATGCCCTTAGTTTCGAACATATGTTCGAACAACGCAAACGTGTTCTTTGCTCGACGGCGTGTCGCGAGGGCGGCGGCCGCGAGACGCCAGAAACCTGCGCCGAATGCCACTAGTACCCCCCGTATGGGGGCAGTACGGTGTGTGCACGAACCGATGGCGAGGCACCCACAGCGACGTGGGCGTCCTGTGAGCGCTGGAGAGCCCCATGCGCAGCATTCGTACATCAGCAGCAGCACTCGTCGTGGCCGGACTGGCACTCACGGCGTGCGCGACCGGCACGGGCGATGCGGAGGTCGACGGGGCCAACAACTGGTCGATCTTCACGCGCGTCGCCCTCCCGCTTTGCAAGCCCGTGCTCGCGATCACCCTCCTTTTCGAGGCGGAGGCCGCCTGGACCGACCTCATGCGCGGCCTCATCTACCTGCGCGACTCCGCGACCTTCACGGTGCCGCGAGGGCTCAAGGCGCTCGTCGACCAGTACGGCTTCGGCGGGGAGTGGCACTGGGAGATCCTCGTGACCGCGAGCGTCATCACGACCCTGCCGATCATCATCGTCTTCTTCATCGGTCAGAAGCACTTCGTCTCGGGCATCGCCACGACGGGCATCAAGGGCTGACGCGGTGCAACACCGATAGGGCATGCTTGGGGAGTGACCCCGAGCGACGCGACCGCCGCCCCGCCCACCGCCTACGCACGCAAGCTGCTGCCGACCGCCCTCGTGTCGGTCTCCGCGCTGCTGCTGTTCGGCATCCAGACGCCCTTCGGCTATGCGACCCTTGCCGTCGGTCTCCTGCTCGCGATGGGGATCGACCGGCAGTTGCTCAAGCATCTTGCCCTCATCGCGGCGGGCCTGCTCATCATCAGCACGGTTCCGCTCAACGCCGACCTGAGCCTCGGGCACATGGCGGCGATGGGGGCGGCGCTGGCGCTCGCCGTGATCGTGCCGTGGGTCATCGACCGCTACATCTATCGCGAGCGAATCATCCGCTTCCCCATGTTCACGGGCCAGAAGTGGTCGCTCGCGGCGAAGCTCTACCTGCCCGGCGTCGTAATCCTCGGCTACCTGATCCTGCCGGTCTACCTCATCAGCACCGACGTCTACCAGAACTGGCCGGATGCCTCGAGCGACACGACGATCTTCTGGCGCCTCTTCGTCGGGGTCAACGCCGTCGGCATCTGGGACGAGCTGTTCTTCATCTGCACCTGTTTCACCCTGCTGCTTCGGCACTTCCCCGTGTGGATCGCGAACGTGTTGACCGCGGTGATGTTCTCCTCGTTCCTCTGGGAGATCGGCTACGAGGCGTGGGGCCCGCTCCTGACCTTCCCCTTCGCGCTCCTGCAGGGCTACACCTTCCGCCTCACGAAGTCCTTCACCTACGTGGTCTCGGTGCACCTCCTCTTCGATCTCGTGCTGTTCCTCGCGCTCGTGCACGCGCACGACCGCTCCTTCCTCCCGATCTTCATCTACTGATGAGCGAGACGGATGCCACGGGCGACAGCTCCCTCGCGGAGCTGCTGCGTGCGCGCCTCGGGCGTGCGCACCCCGTCGCGGCGGCGGCAACGGTCGCGCGCGGCGAGACCAGGGTCGCGGCGCTCGGCACGGGCCTGGACTCCCGCTACGAGATCGGCTCGATCTCGAAGGGGGTGACGGGCCTGCTCTACGTGGACTCCGTCGAGCGCGGCGAGGTCTCCCCGGCGACCAGAGTGGGAGAGCTGCTGCACCTCGGCGACTCTCCTGCCGCCCGCGCGACGCTCGCCGACCTCAGCACCCACACCTCGGGTCTGCCCCGGCTCGCGATGGCGCACGTGTGGCGCAAGTCCTGGAATCTCACGCGTCACGGCAAGAATCCCTACGGCGAGTCGCTTGAGGCGCTCTTGGCGGCCGCGCGGGAGGCGAAGGTCAAACCCTCGCCTCGCGTGAGCTACTCGAACCTCGGTTTCGAGCTGCTTGGGCACGCGCTCGCCGCGGTCGCGGGCGTGAGCTACCCCGCGCTCGTGCGCGACCGCATCGCGAGTCCGCTCGGCCTCACCTCCTGGGCCGTGCCCGCCTCCGCCGAGGAGCTCGGCGCCGTCGACATTCAGGGTCGCAGCGCTCGCGGCCGGGCCATGGAGCCGTGGACGGGTGAGGACCTGGCCCCGGCCGGTGGCATCCGTTCGACCGTTGGAGACATGGCTCGCTTCGCATCCGCCCTGCTCGACGGCACGGCGCCCGGAGTCGCCGCCCTCGATCCCGTCACGGAGATGAGCCGCGGCATGCGCGTCGGCGCCGCCTGGATCACCCTTGAGGCGAACGGTCGCCAGGTGACGTGGCACAACGGCGGCACGGGCGGCTTCCGCACGTGGATGGGGCTCGACCGTGAGGCGGGCACGGCCGCGGTGATGCTCTCGGCGACCGCCGCATCCGTTGACCGTCCCGGATTCGCGCTGCTCCAAGACTTGAGCAGTGAGATTTAACGGGGCGCACCTGTGGATGGCGCCGGGTTCCGCATACCGTGAGCGCATGGAAACCTGGCCCGGATCGGCATACCCCCTCGGCGCGACGTACGACGGCAGCGGCACCAACTTCGCGCTCTTCAGCGAGGTCGCCGATGTCGTCGAACTCTGCCTCTTCGACGAGCACCGCAATGAGACCCGCGTGAAGATGCGGGAGGTGGATGCCTACATCTGGCACTGCTACCTGCCGGAGGTGCAGCCGGGGCAGCGCTACGGATACCGCGTGCACGGGCCGTGGGATCCCGCGCAGGGGCAGCGCTGCAACCCCAACAAGCTGCTGCTCGACCCCTACGCCAAGGCGACGTGCGGCGAGATCGACTGGGACCAGGCCCTCTTCTCCTACAACTTCGGCGAGCCCGACAGCCGCAACGATGACGATTCGGCCCCGCACGCGATGCTGAGCATCGTCACGAACCCCTACTTCGATTGGACGGGCGACCGTCACCCCCGCACGCCCTACAGCGAGACCGTCATCTACGAGGCCCATGTGAAGGGCCTCACCCAGCTGCATCCGGAGATCCCCGAGCAGATGCGCGGCACCTACTCCGGCGTCGCCCACCCGGCCGTGATCGAGCACCTGCAGCGCCTCGGCGTGACGGCGCTCGAACTCATGCCCGTGCACCAGTTCATCAACGACAGCACGCTGCAGGAGAAGGGCCTCTCCAACTACTGGGGCTACAACACGATCGGCTTCTTCGCGCCGCACAGCGAGTACGCATCCTCCGACTCCGGCCAGCAGGTGCAGGAGTTCAAGGCGATGGTGCGTGACCTGCACGCGGCGGGGATCGAGGTCATCCTCGACGTCGTCTACAACCACACGGCGGAGGGCAACCACCTGGGTCCCACGCTGAGCTTCAAGGGCATCGACAACGAGACCTACTACCGGCTTGAGGAAGACGACAAGCGCTACTACACCGACTACACGGGCACCGGCAACAGCCTCAATGTGCGCCAGCCGGCCTCGCTGCAGCTCATCATGGACTCGCTGCGCTACTGGGTCACCGAGATGCATGTTGATGGGTTCCGCTTCGACCTCGCGGCGACCCTCGCCCGCGAGTTCTACGACGTCGACCGGCTCTCCTCCTTCTTCGAGCTCGTGCAGCAAGACCCCGTGGTCTCGCAGGTCAAGCTCATCGCCGAGCCGTGGGACATCGGCCCCGGCGGCTACCAGGTCGGCAACTTCCCGCCCCAGTGGACGGAGTGGAACGGCAAGTACCGCGACACGGTGCGCGACTTCTGGCGCGGGGAGGTGTCGACCCTCGGCGAGTTCGCCTCCCGCATCACGGGCTCGGCCGACCTCTACGAGCACTCGGGTCGCCGCCCCGTCGCATCCATCAACTTCGTGACCGCCCACGACGGCTTCACCCTTGCCGACCTCGTCTCCTACAACGAGAAGCACAACGAGGCCAACGGTGAAGACAACAACGACGGCGAATCGCACAACCGCTCCTGGAACTGCGGGGTCGAGGGGCCAACGGATGACCCGGAGGTGCTCGGCCTGCGGGCGCGGCAGCAGCGCAACTTCCTCGCGACGCTCCTGCTCTCGCAGGGGGTGCCCATGATCGCCCACGGCGACGAGATGGGACGCACGCAGCAGGGCAACAACAACGGCTACGCGCAGGACTCCGAGCTCACCTGGATGCACTGGGACGACGCCGACCAGCCGCTCGTCGCGTTCACGGCCGCAATCTCGCGACTGCGGCGCGATCATCCGGTCTTCCGGCGCAGCCGCTTCTTCGACGGCAGGCCCGTGCGGCGCGGTGAGGGGGAGCCGGTGCCCGACATCGCCTGGTTCGGGCCGGAGGGCGAGCCCATGCAGCCCGAGGACTGGGATGAGCAGCTCAACCGCAGCGTCGGCGTCTTCCTCAACGGCCTCGGCATTCGGGAACGGGATGCGCGCGGCCGGCCCGTGACCGACGTCAACTTCCTCGTCTACTTCAACGCGGCGCCGGAGGACGTCGAGGTCGTGCTGCCGCCCGATGAGTACTCGCCGCAGTGGGAGATCGTCGTCGACACGGCGGGCGAAGAGGTCGACTCAGTGGCGCGCCCCGCGGGCGCCCGGCAGACGATCGCGGCCCGTTCACTTGTCGTCATGCGTGCCTGGTCAGAACCCGAGGTCGTGGAAGACCACTCGGTCGCGGCATCCCTCGCCGCCAACGCGACCGGCCCGCTGCCGCTGGTGGAACGATGATGCCGCGGCCCGCCTCCACCTACCGCATCCAGGTGCGGCCGAGCTTCGACCTTGAGGCGACGCGGGGCATCCTCGACTACCTCGACGCGCTCGGTGTCGACTGGCTCTACCTCTCGCCCCTGCTCGTCGCGGAGGAGGGCTCCGACCACGGCTACGACGTCATCGACCACGGCGCGGTCGACCCGAGCCGCGGCGGGCCCGACGCGCTGGCCGACCTGGCGACGGATGCCGCGGCCAGGGGCATGCGGCTGATTGTCGACATCGTCCCCAACCACGTCGGCGTGGCGACCGCCCGCGCGAACCCCTGGTGGTGGGACCTGCTCACGCACGGGCGCGACTCCCGCTACGCCGAGGCCATCGACGTCGACTGGGATGCGGCGGGCGGTCGCATCCGTCTCCCCGTGCTGGGCGACGACGGCGTCGAAGCGCTCACGATCGAGGCCGGGCTCCTGCGCTACCACGAGCAGGCATACCCGATCACGCCCGGAACGGAGGGCGACGACCCGGCTGAGGTGCATGCGCGCCAGCACTACGAACTTGTGCACTGGACCCGCGCCGACAGCGAGCTCAACTACCGCCGCTTCTTCGGCGTCAACACGCTCGCGGGAGTGCGGGTCGAGGTGCCGTGGGTCTTCGAGGAGTCGCACCGCGAGATCCTGCGCTGGGTGCGCGACGGCCTCGTCGACGGCCTCCGTGTCGACCACCCCGACGGGCTCGCCGACCCGCTCGGCTACTTCGAGCGGCTGCGGAGCGAGACGGGGGATGCCTGGCTGCTCGTGGAGAAGATCCTCGAGGGCGACGAGCCGCTTCCGCCCGAATGGCCCGTCGATGGCACGACAGGCTACGACGCGCTCGGTGACGTCGACCGCGTCCTCGTCGACCCGCTCGGGCAGGCGCCGCTCGACGCGCTCGAGTCCAGGCTCCAGGGGCGCGAGGCGGCGTTCTCGGAGCTCGTCTACGAGGGCAAGCGCGGCATCGCCCACGGCATCCTGCGCTCGGAGGTGCTGCGCCTCGCGCGCCTCATCCCGGGGTCGGATCCGGACGCGATCGCAGAGGTCCTCACCTGTTTTCCGGTCTACCGCTCCTACCTTCCGACGGGACGCGAGCACCTCGAGGCGGCGCTCGCGGAGGCCCGTCGCCGTCGCCCGGACCTCGCGGATGCGATCGACTCGCTCGCTCCCGTGCTCGGCGACCCCGCGCATCCGGCCGCCGTGCGCTTCCAGCAGACCTCGGGCATGGTCATGGCGAAGGGCGTCGAAGACACGGCCTTCTACCGCTACAGTCGGCTCACGTCACTCGCCGAGGTCGGCGGCGACCCCGGCCACTTCAGTGTCTCGGTTGACGAGTTCCACGCGCGCCAGTTGCGGCGGCTCGATTCGCACCCGCAGTCCATGACGACCCTGTCGACGCACGACACCAAGCGCGGGGAAGACGTGCGCGCACGCATCGACGTCATGGCGGAGATCCCGGGGGAGTGGGATGCCGCGCTCTCGCGCCTGCGCGAGCTGCGGCCTCTCGGCGACCCGCCCTTCGAGAACCTGCTTTGGCAGGCCATCGTGGGCGCGTGGCCGGCGTCGCGCGAACGGCTGCACGCCTACGCCGAGAAGGCCAGTCGCGAGGCGAACAGCTCAACCACGTGGACGGCACCGAACGAGGAGTTCGAGGCGGCCATGCACGCGCTCGTCGACGCCGCGTTCGACGATGCGCAGATCGCGGGCGTGCTCGACGGCATCGTCGAACGCCTCACCGGGCCCGGTCGCATCAATTCGCTCTCGGCCAAGCTGCTCCAGTTGACGATGCCGGGCGTTCCCGACGTGTACCAGGGCAGTGAGCTGTGGGAGACCTCGCTCGTCGATCCAGACAACCGGCGTCCCGTCGACTTCGACGAGCGCCGCGCCCTCCTCGAGCGGCTCGACGCGGGCTGGCGCCCGCCCATCGATGAGACCGGCGCCGCCAAGCTCCTGCTCACCTCGCGGGCCCTCAGGCTTCGCCGCGACCACCCCGAGTTCTTCGACGGCTACGTGCCCCTCCGGGCGGAGGGGTCTGCGGCCGATCATGTCGTCGCGTTCGATCGGGGCGGCGCCATCACGGTCGTCACCCGACTGCCCCTGGGCCTCGACGCCGCGGGCGGCTGGCGAGACACGACGATCGAGCTCCCCGAAGGACTCGTGGACGAGCTCACGGGCACGCAGCACGGCGGCATCGTGCGACTCGCCGAGATGCTCGCCGACTACCCCGTCGCCCTCCTGCGACCAGCCTCAGGGAAGGAACAGTCATGACCTACGCGGTCTGGGCGCCGGCGGCTGAAACAGTCGAGCTCGTGCATGCTGGCGGCACTGTCGCGATGCGCCGCGGAGATCGCGGGTGGTGGCATCCGGCCTCTCCCATCGACGTGCCGGACTACGGCTTCCGCATCGACGGGAGGGGGCCGTTCCCCGATCCTCGCTCGCGCCACCAGCCCGAGGGCGTGCACGGCCTCTCCCGCCGTTTCGACCCCGCCGAGCACGAGTGGGCGGATGCCGCGTGGACGGGCCGCCAGCTCGCCGGTGCCGTCATCTACGAGCTCCACCTCGGCACCTTCACTCCCGAGGGAACCCTCGACGCGGCGATCGGAAAGCTCGACCACCTCGTGTCGATCGGCGTCGACTTCGTGGAGCTGCTGCCCGTCAACGCCTTCAACGGCACGCACAACTGGGGTTACGACGGGGTCGGGTGGTTCGCGGTGCACGAGGGCTATGGCGGGCCGGCCGCCTACCAGCGCTTCGTCGACGCGTGCCACCGCGCGGGCCTCGGGGTCATCCAGGATGTCGTCTACAACCACCTCGGACCGAGCGGCAACTACCTGCCAGAGTTCGGCCCCTACCTGAGCGAGGGGCGCGGCAACACCTGGGGCTCGTCGGTCAACCTCGACAGCGACGGCTCAGACGAGGTTCGACGCTTCATCATCGACAACGCGCTCATGTGGCTGCGCGACTACCGCGTCGACGGGCTGCGGCTCGATGCCGTCCATGCGCTCGTCGACTCCCGTGCCGTCCATGTGCTCGAGGAGATGGCGGTCGAGGTCGCCGCGTTGAGTGCCGCGGTGGGCCGTCCGCTCTCGCTCATCGCCGAATCCGACCTCAATGACCCGAAACTCATCACTCCCCGCGAGGCGGGCGGCTTCGGCCTCGACGGCCAGTGGAGCGATGACTTCCACCATGCCGTGCACGTCGCGCTGACAGAGGAGACGAGCGGCTACTACGCCGACTTCGAACCGCTCGATGCCCTCGCGAAGGTGCTCGAACGCGGCTTCTTCCACGACGGAACCTGGTCGTCCTTCCGGGGGCGCACGCACGGGCGTCCCATCGATGTCGACCGGATGCCCGGCTGGCGTCTCGTCGTCGCGAACCAGAACCACGACCAGATCGGCAACCGCGCGACGGGCGACCGGCTCACGGCGCACCTCGACGCCGGCCAGCTCGGCATCGCGGCCGCGCTGACCCTGCTCGGCCCCTTCACGCCCATGCTCTTCATGGGGGAGGAGTGGGGAGCCTCGACCCCGTGGCAGTTCTTCACGTCACACCCCGAGCCGGAGCTGGGTGAGGCGACGGCCAAGGGCCGCATCGCCGAGTTCGCCCGCATGGGCTGGGACGAGTCGCTCGTGCCCGACCCACAGGACCCGCAGACCTTCGAACGTTCGAAGCTCCGCTGGGATGAGCTGCAGCAGTCCGAGCATGCCCGCCTGTTGTCGCTCTACCGCGACCTTGCCGAGCTGCGCCGCGCGCATCCGGAGTTCTGCGACCCCCGCATGACGCACACCCGTGTCGAGTTCGACCCCGCGGGGCGCTGGCTCGTGATGCATCGCGGCGGCCTCGCCGTTGCCGTCAACCTGGCGTCCGAGCCTCGCGAGCTGCCCGTCACGGGCAAGGTGCTGTTGGCCTTCGCCGCAGAGCAGACGGATGACGCGACCGCGCGCCATGACGGCACGCTTGAGGTTCCCGGCCACGCCTTCGCCGTCGTCGATACACGCTCACCAGGCACCGCCGGGGTGAACTGAGCAAAGATCAATACCGCCCGGATCCGGGTAGACTTGCGCGGGGTTCAACGGCATTGGCGCCGCCCCACGTTCGCATGCCTGAAAGGATCCCTATGGGCCACTCGTCCGACCAGTACCTGCACAGTTGGAGCGACCGCGAGACGGTCGCCGAGACAATCATCCCCCTCGTCGGACGGCTCTATCGGGAGAACGGCGTCGTGACCTCGATTCACGGTCGCCGCCTCATCAACAAGTCGGCGATTGGCGTGCTCAAGGCACACAACCTCACGCGCCAGGGCACCGAGTTCTCCGTCACCGAGACCCTTCCCATCATCGAGGCCCTCACGACCCTCGACCTCGGCCCCGCGTCGATCGATGTCGCGAGCCTGCTCCTGCGCCACCAGCAGGAGGGCGGCGACCTCACCGAGTTCCTCCGCCGCGAGCTCGCCTCGGTCGTCGGCCACAGCACCGACCCGGATGCTGAGCCCGTCGACGTCGTGCTCTACGGCTTCGGTCGCATCGGCCGCCTGCTGGCGCGCATCCTGATCGCCCACCAGGGCGGCGGCTCGACCGGCCTGCGGCTCCGTGCGGTCGTCGTGCGCAAGGGCTCGGAGAACGACCTCATCAAGCGCGCGAGCCTCCTGCGCCGCGACTCGGTGCACGGCCCCTTCGAAGGCACGATCGAAGTCGACGAGGAGAACAACACGCTCCTCGCCAACGGCACCCTGATCCAGTTCATCTACTCCAACAGCCCCTCCGAGGTCGACTACACGGCCTACGGCATCAAGAACGCCGTCATCGTCGACAACACGGGCCGCTGGCGCGACTCGGAGGGCCTCTCGGAGCACCTCAAGAGCCCCGGCGCGTCGCGCGTGCTGCTCACGGCGCCCGGCAAGGGCGAGATCAAGAACATCGTGCACGGCATCAACCACGACACGATCGCGGATGACGACCTCATCCTCTCGGCGGCATCCTGCACGACGAACGCCATCACCCCCGTGCTCAAGGCCGTCAACGACGCCTACGGCATCGTGCACGGCCACGTCGAGACCGTGCACTCCTTCACGAACGACCAGAACCTGATCGACAACTTCCACAAGGGCGACCGTCGTGGCCGTTCGGCCGCACTCAACATGGTCATCACCGAGACCGGTGCGGCGAAGGCCGTCGCGAAGGCCCTCCCCGAGCTCGCGGGCAAGCTCACGGGCAACGCGATCCGCGTTCCCACCCCCAACGTGTCGCTTGCGATCCTCAACCTCACCCTTGACAGGGAGGCGCCGCGCGAGGAGGTCAACGACTACATCCGCGACCTCGCCCTCAACTCGGTGCTCCGCCAGCAGATCGACTACGTTGAGTCGGCCGAGATCGTCTCCTCGGACTTCGTCGGCACGAGCCGCGCCGGCATCGTCGACGGCCTCGCGACGCTCAGCACGGGCAAGAACCTCGTGCTCTACGTCTGGTACGACAACGAGTTCGGCTACAGCCGCCAGGTCATCCGCGTGCTGGAGACGATCGCGGGCAACCACCCGCACGTCTTCCCGGAGCGCACCCCGGTCGCTCCCAGCTAGACCTCGTCCTCGCGCTGATCCTGGCCCCGGCCGCGCAGCCGCTCGAGTTCGCGGCGCTCCCTCTTGGTGGGGCGCCCGGCTCCGCGGTCGCGCACCGGGGCCAACGGTCGTTCCTCCCTCGGCGGGGGAGGCGGCGTCGTCTCGTCGTAGGCGGTGGCCGCCTCGGGCGCCCCGACGCGCTTCGTGATGAGCCTGCGCACGATGAAGGTGCGGTCGAAGCCCGCGATGCGCACGCGCACCTCATCGCCGATGCGCACGGCCTGTGCGGCCTTGACCCGTTCGCCGCCGACCCTCACGTGGCCGGCACGGCAGGCGGATGTCGCGGCCGATCGTGTCTTGTAGACGCGGATGGCCCACAGCCAGCTGTCGACGCGCGCACTCGTTGCCTCCACGATGCCAGCGTAGCCGCGTGCCTCGCTGGAGCTTCCCGCACTCCGGCGATACAGTGACCCACGATGTCAATCACGCGGCGATCCTTCATCGTCGGCTCGGTCTCCGGGCTGACCATGCTCGCGGTCGCGGCCTGCACCGAGGCCGAGCCGCAGCCGACGCCGAGCGTGCCGCCGACGCGGTCGAACATCCCGCAGCCGAGTGCCTTCGAGCGCAGCAACTGGGGCGGCGACGCCTTCACCCTGGGAGCCGTGAGCTACCTCCCGGTCGGCGCGACCCCCGAGCACCGCACGGCGCTCTGCGAGCCCGTCGATGGGCGAATCTTCTTCGCGGGCGAGCACACGGCTGCCGTGGGGGCAGGCACGGTGCAGGGCGCGCGCGCCTCGGGCCGTCGCGCGGCGAGTGACGTGCTGCTGCGGGCCCAACCCGGCGAGCGGGTCGCGGTCGTGGGCGCGGGCCTCGCGGGGGCGACCGCCGCGAGGGTGCTGGCGGATGCCGGCTTCGATGTCGTGGTCATCGAGGGCCGCGAGCGCGCGGGCGGGCGCATCCGTTCTGTCTCCGGCGACGCGTGGCCGTTCCCGGTCGAGTTGGGCGCGGCGCTCGTGCATGACCCGCGGTCGAACTCCGTCTCGATGTCGCTGACGGATGCCGGGATCGAGACCGTGCCGATCGCGGCGTCGGTCGAGCGGCGCACGCGGGCGGGCGCGGTCGTCGAGCCCTCTGAGGTGCCGGCTGACGCGCTCGAGTCCGCGCGCGACTGGGCAGCCGGCCAGCTCTCCGACCTGTCGATCGCCGATGCGATCGTGGAGTCGGGGGAGGGCGATGTGAGCCAGGCGGCCTCGCCGGAGGGTGTCTCCGAAGCCGACCTGCTCGAGAACTACGTCCTGTCCGACGTCGTGCTTGCATCGGGCGCCGACGCCGATGAGCTCTCGTCATGGTTCTCCGAGCCGGTGCTCGCACTGCGCGAGGGTGACTCGCTCGTCGTCGGGGCCTTCGATGACCTGGTCGCGGGCGAACTCGAAGGCATCGACATCCTGCCCTCGAGCACCGTCTCGCACATCACGACGACCGAGCGGGGCGTGAGCCTCCGGCTTGCGCGCGGCGAGTCCTACTCGGCCGAGCGCGTCGTCGTCACGGTTCCGCTCGGTGTGCTCAAGGCCGGCGCGATCGAGTTCGAGCCGCCGCTTCCCTTCGAGCACCGCGGCGCCATCAGCGCCCTCGGCATGGGCCTGCACGAGCGGGTCGTCATCCGCTTCGATGAGCCCTTCTGGTCGACGGATGCCACGCGCTGGAGCGTCGTCGACGGCGACTCCGACTTCCCACTCTGGGTCAACCTCATGCCCTCGACGGGGGAGCCGATCCTCGTGGGCCTCACGGGCGGTGAGGCTGCGGCCCGACTCGCCGAGTACTCCGACCAGGAGTTCCTCGACGCAGCGCTCGCGAGCCTCGAACCGTTCCTCGACCCGTCGCTCGTGTCACCGGGCTCCTCGGATGGTGTCGACGGCTGAGCGCGATCAGCAGCGCGACGATGAGCGAGAACACCGCGACGATTGCGAGCAGGTAGAGCGCGAGCTCGAACGGGATCTCGACGAGGGCAGGGTCGAGGAAGAAGTAGGGATACCAATAGACCTGCGACCCGCGGATCATCGTGTAGACGACCCACACGGCGGGAAACAGCATGACGATCCCGAGGGTCTTCCACGGCACCTCCCTGCCGGGCGCGAGCCACCAGTCGAGCAGGGCGTAGGCGGGCAGCACGAAGTGCAGGATCTGGCTCGACCAGGGTGCCCACACGGGAACCCCCCGCGTCGTGCCCTCGACCAGCAGCACGGCGAAGACGATCCCCGAGACCGTCACGTAGGTCGTCACGAGCGCGCGCACCTGGTCGAGCCACACGGGATCCCTCGGCTGCCTGAGCGCGATGAGCGCCGCGATCGAGAACACGAGGACGGCGAGCATCATGCTCTGCACCGTGAAGTAGCTGAAGAAGTTGCCGATCGCGAAGGGGCTCGTGCCGATCGTGAAGTTCACATCACCGATGAGCGCGACGATGGCCGTGATCGCGGCGATGATCCTCGCGATCCCGAACCACTTGCGTCTCGATGGCACTCGTCTGCTGGCGGCTGCGCTCAGGCGTCTACGAGGGAGCCCTTCCAACGCACGAGCTTGCGCACCGTGTCGCTGGGATCGGCTGAGAGTCGGTGCATGACGTCGGCGGGCACGTGGTAGTTGACGGCGAGCCATCCGCGCACCTGTTCGGAGGGGTCCTCGGCCATGCTGCGCAGCACCTCGCACGATGCGCGCTCATTGCGTGCGACGCTCTCGCGCACCTTCTCGTCTGGATCGCGCGCAAGCTCGGCGAGCACGTCCTCCGGGGTGTTGTAGTTGCTTGCAGCACTCTCGCGGATGCGCGGGTTCGGGTCCTTCGCCAGCAGCCGCAGGCGGCGAAGCTTGCTGGCCGTCACAGGGGGAGCCGGGTGCAGTCGGGCCGCCTCTTCAGCGGTGAGCATGGCGGGGGCGAGTTCTCGCATCGCCTCCCGCTGGGCTGGAGTGTTGAAACGGATGCACGACATGCCCTCGAGGGTACTCCGGGGGCCTGAGCGTCCCCGGCTGTTTGCTGGCGTGCCGTGGCATCCGTCGCCCAGCGGGCGCCCGCCCTGAGCCTGTCGCCCGCACTCGATAGACTCGGGGCTGTGGAGGATGTGTCGAGCGGTGCCGTCTCGGGTCGCGTGTTCACGGTCCCCAACGTGCTGAGCATGCTGCGCCTGCTCATGGTGCCGGTCTTCCTCGTGTTCGTCGCCCGCGGCGACGATGTCGCGGCACTCGTCGTCCTCGCGATCTCGAGCATCACCGACTACCTCGACGGGGTCATCGCGCGTCGCTTCAACCAGATGACGAAGCTGGGGCAGGTGCTCGACCCGGCGGCCGACCGGCTCTTCATCTTCGCCGCGCTCCTCGGGCTCGCGCTCAGGGACGTGCTGCCGTGGTGGCTCGTCGCCGTCGTCGTGGCCCGCGACGTCTTCCTGCTCGCGGTCGGTGTTGTGCTCGCCAACCACGGGTACGGGCCACTGCCCGTGCACCACATGGGCAAGCTCGCCACGTTCTGCCTGCTCTACGCCTTCCCGCTCCTCATGCTGGGGCAGGCGATCCCCGTGGCCGCGCCCATCGCCGACCCGCTCGGCTGGGCCTTCGGACTGTGGGGCGCGTTCATCTACTGGTGGGCCGCGATCATCTATGCCCGGCAGGCAGCCCGGCTTGCGACAAATTCGACTCCCGACGAGTTGCCGTAATCCGATACGCTGGGACGCTAACGAGCTAGGGAGGTTCACATGGTCGATTCGACGCCGTCGCCGCATGACCCGAAGGCCGGTCGTCCCGCTCCCTCGCCCGAGGTGCGGCCCGAGCCCGTCTCGAGTGACACGGTTGCCGTCACGCCGCAGCAGCGCGACGCCAGCACGGTCGACACGACCGCGCACTTCGGCCCCGAGTTCGAGTCCCAGCTGGCCGCCCTGAGCGGGGATGTCACGCCGGAGGAACTCGAGGCAGTCGGTGCGCTCCCGTCGCGTTCCGCGCTCCTCATCGTCAGGCGCGGCCCCAACATCGGTGCCCGCTTCCTGCTCGACTCCGACCTCACGACTGTCGGTCGTCATCCGGACGCCGACATCTTCCTTGACGACGTCACGGTGTCGCGCAAGCACTCGCAGTTCGTGCGCACGGGCACCTCCTTCGAGATCCGCGACCTCGGCTCGCTCAACGGCACCTATTTCGACGGGGTGCGTGTCGACTCGGCCGTGCTCACGGATGGCTCAGAGGTCCAGATCGGTAAGTTCCGACTCACCTTCTACGCCTCGCGCGTCGACCTCGCGTCGCGGGCGGGGAGCTAGTGGCCCGGGCCGCGGCCCAGGTCAAGGTCCTTCCCGAGGCGCAGGGGGCGCTCACCGGTTCATCCGCCCCGCTCCTCAGCATCGGGCAGGTCCTGGCCCGCCTGACCTCAGAGTTTCCCGACCTCACGCCGTCGAAGCTGCGCTTCCTCGAGGAGCGTCGACTCGTCTCTCCGGCCCGCACCGAATCGGGCTACCGCAAGTTCTCGCACGACGATGTCGAGCGCCTTCGCCTCGTGCTCACGATGCAGCGCGACCACTACCTGCCGCTCAAGGTCATCAAGGGGTACCTCGACGACCTCGACGCGGGGCGCCAGCCCGAACTGCCCGGCGTGCCGGGAACGCCGGCACCCTCCATGCTCTCGACCGAGCGTCGCTTCAGCCGCGAGGAGATCATCCGGGAGGCGGGTGCGACACCCCAGCTGCTCTCCGATGCCGTGTCGTCGTCGCTCATCGTCGCGGCGGATGTCTACGGCGAAGACGCCCTCCGGGTGCTCACGGCCCTCGTGGAACTCAAGCGTTCCGGCATCGAGCCGCGGCACCTCAGGGGGTTCCGCGCCGCCGCAGAGCGTGAGCTGGGCCTCATCGAGAGCGCGCTCATGCCCGTGTCACGACGCAAGGACGCCTCCAGCCGGGCCAAGGCGAGCGAACTCGCTCGCGAGATCGCGGGACAGCTCGAGGTCGTGCGCAGCAGCCTCATTCGCGGTGCGCTTTCACGTCTCGACCCGTAAGCTGGGGGCAGCGCATCCGCCTCCGCGGCGACACGCCGCGGGTGACACGGCTCAATGCCGAGCAATCACCTCGAGTGCTCGTAGCGTTGGTGCAAGATGAACTTCAACCTCACGTTGAAAGTTCATCCGCCGCCGTCACGGCGGCATGAGGCATTCAAGACCCACCGTGGAAGGCACAGCGAGATGAGCGAACTCAGCAATCGGAACGAAGAGTCTCGCTACGACCTCGGGCTCCTCTTCACCGATGGTCTCCCCGACCTCGACGACGCCTCCGGCTACCGCGGAGCCGTCGCGGCTCGCGCTGCCGGCATCAGCTACCGCCAGCTCGACTACTGGGCCCGCACCGAGCTCGTGCAGCCCACCGTCCGCGGCGCCGCCGGTTCGGGGTCACAGCGCCTCTACGGTTTCCGCGACATCCTCGTGCTCAAGCTCGTCAAGCGACTCCTCGACACGGGCATCTCGCTCCAGCAGATCCGCACGGCCGTCAACCAGCTGCGCGAGGCCGGGGTCAATGACCTCGCCCAGACGACCCTCATGAGCGACGGTGCGAGCGTGTATCTCTGCACCTCGAACGACGAGGTCATCGACCTCGTGAACCGTGGCCAGGGCGTCTTCGGCATCGCCGTCGGCAAGGTGCTGCGTGAGGTCGAGACGAGCCTCGTGGAGCTCGAGACCGACAAGCCCGAGGCGATGGACGAACTCGCCGCTCGCCGCGCCACCAAGGCTTCCTGACGCCGCTCGCTCCGCGGATTGAGTAGGCCCGTCAGGGCCGTATCGAAACCCGCAGCGAGTCAGACCAGGCCGGCCGTGCGCATGATGCGCTCGAGCAGCTGGTCGAAGTTGCGCGCCATCTCCTGCGCGCTCTCGCCTGGCCACATGTGGAGCGGCTTGGCGGCTCCCTGGGCCTGCTGCAGCGAGGTGCGCTCCGGCAGCTGGGGGCTCAGCACGAGCGGGCCGAACATGTCCCGCAGCTCCTTGATGCGGAACTGGTGCTCGAGCGACTGCACGCGGGCGCGGTTGACGATGATGCCGAGGGGCTGCAGCCGGGGACTCAGGCCGCGGCGGATCTCCTCGATGGCGCGGAGTGCCCTGTCGGCGGCCGCGACCGAGAAGAGCCCGGGTTCCGTCACGACGGTCACGCGGTCGCTCGCGGCCCACGCCGTGCGGGTCAGGGCGTTGAGCGAGGGGGCGCAGTCGATGAGCACGAGGTCGTAGTCGTCCTCGACGTTCGCGAGTGCCTCCTCGAGCTTCCAGATGTCCCGGATGCTCGGGTGCGGCCCATCGAAGTTGATGGCGGATGGGCTGCCGATCAAGACGTCGATCTTGCCTGGGCGACCCTTGGTCCAGCCGCTGGGCGCAATCGCCTGCCTGACGATCTTCTCCTTGGGGGAGGCGAGCACGTCGGCGATGTTGAGGCGGCCGACGACGTTGATGTCCATGCCGGTCGAGACATCCGATTGGGGGTCGAGGTCGACGACGAGGGTGCGCAGTCCCTTGGCGAAGGCCGCAGATGCGAGGCCAAGCGTGACAGTGGTCTTTCCGACGCCTCCCTTGAGAGAGCTCACGCTGAGTACATGCACAACAGCAGACTCTACCTTCAGTAGTCTGGACGCATCCACTACCGACGCTCCGGCATGCTTCGTGTGTCTGCGCTCGGTCGTGATCGGGTGCAGTGCCGCGCGGGTGCGGCGAAAGGGGCAGGATGTTCTCCAAGATTCTCGTGGCCAACCGTGGCGAAATTGCCATCAGGGCCTTCAGAGCGGCCTACGAGTTGGGAGCGCGCACGGTCGCGGTCTTCCCCTACGAGGACAGGGGCTCGCTTCACCGGCAGAAGGCTGACGAGGCCTACCTGATCGGCGAGAAGGGGCATCCGGTTCGCGCCTATCTCGACGTCTCGGAGATCATCCGCGTCGCGAAGCTGAGTGGCGCCGATGCGATCTACCCGGGCTACGGGTTCCTCTCCGAGAACCCTGAGCTGGCGCGCGAGGCGGCGGCTGCGGGCATCACCTTCATCGGTCCCGGCGACAGCGTGCTCGAGATGGCGGGCAACAAGGTCACCGCCAAGGAGTATGCGATCGCTGCTGGCGTGCCTGTGCTCGCCTCGTCGCCCGCGACGACCGACATCGATGTGCTCGTCGCTGCGGCTGACGAGATCGGCTTCCCCGTCTTCGCCAAGGCCGTCGCTGGTGGTGGCGGCCGTGGGATGCGTCGCGTCAACACGCGGGAGGAGCTCCGGCCCGCGCTCGAAGAGGCGATGCGCGAGGCAGACAGCGCCTTCGGTGACCCCACGATGTTCGTCGAGCAGGCCGTGCTGCGGCCGCGCCACATCGAGGTGCAGATCCTGGCCGACACGACCGGTGAGACGGTGCACCTCTTCGAGCGCGACTGCTCGATCCAGCGCCGCAACCAGAAGGTCGTTGAGATCGCCCCCGCCCCCAACCTCGATGAGGACACGAGGCAGGCGCTCTACCGCGACGCGGTCGCCTTCGCGAAGTCGATCGGCTACGTCAATGCGGGCACGGTCGAGTTCCTGCTCGACACCGAGGGGGAGCGTGCGGGCCAGCACGTCTTCATCGAGATGAACCCGCGCATCCAGGTGGAGCACACCGTCACGGAGGAGGTCACGGATGTCGACCTCGTGCAGGCGCAGATGCGCATCGCTGCGGGCGAGACGCTTGAGCAGCTGAAGCTCACGCAGGGTGAGCTGCGGCTCCACGGTTCGGCGCTCCAGTGCCGCATCACGACGGAGGACCCGACCCAGGGCTTCCGCCCCGACACGGGCAAGATCACGACCTACCGTTCGCCAGGTGGTGGCGGCATCCGCCTCGACGGCGGCACGGTCGCGACGGGCTCCGAGATCAGCCCCCACTTCGACTCCATGCTCGTCAAGATGACGTGCCGTGGCCGTGACTTCGCGGCGGCGGTCGGCCGTGCGCGCCGCGGCCTTGCCGAGTTCCGCATCCGTGGCGTCTCCACCAACATCCCCTTCATCCAGGCGGTGCTGGAGGATCCCGAGTTCATCGCCGGCGACGTCAGCACGGCGTTCATCGACACGCGCCCGCACCTCCTGCACGCGCACCCCTCGCGCGACCGCGGCACCAAGATCCTCAACTGGCTCGCGGATGTCACGGTCAACCAGCCGAACGGAGCGGCCCCCGTCGCATCAGCCCCCATCGTCAAGCTGCCGCGCATCGACCTCACGCAGCAGCCGCCCGCGGGTTCGCGCCAGCGACTGCTCGAACTCGGCCCCAAGGGCTTCGCGACCGCACTGCGGGAGCAGAAGGCGCTTGCCGTCACCGAGACGACGTTCCGCGACGCACACCAGTCGCTGCTTGCGACGCGCGTGCGCACACGCGACCTCGTGGCGGTCGCTCCCCACGTGGCACGGCTCACGCCCGAGCTGCTCTCGGTTGAGGCCTGGGGCGGCGCGACCTACGATGTGGCCCTCCGCTTCCTCGGCGAGGACCCGTGGGAGCGCCTGGCGGCACTGCGCGAGGCACTCCCGAACGTCGCCATCCAGATGCTGCTGCGCGGGCGGAACACGGTCGGCTACACGCCGTACCCGACCGAGGTGACCGACGCCTTCGTGCGCGAGGCCGCCGCGACCGGCGTCGACATCTTCCGCATCTTCGACGCCCTCAACGACGTCTCCCAGATGCGCCCGGCGATCGACGCCGTGCTCGAGACGGGCACGACGCTCGCCGAGGTCGCCCTCTGCTACACGGGCGACCTGCTCGACCCGGCAGAAGACCTGTACACGCTCGACTACTACCTCCGCCTCGCTGAGCAGATCGTCGAGTCGGGCGCACACATCCTTGCGATCAAGGACATGGCCGGACTGCTCCGCGCGGGTGCCGCCGAGACCCTCGTGACGGCGCTTCGCGATCGCTTCGACCTTCCCGTGCACGTGCACACGCACGATACTGCGGGCGGCCAGCTCGCGACGCTGCTCGCAGCCGCGCGGGCCGGCGCGGATGCGGTGGATGTGGCATCCGCCCCCATGGCCGGCACGACGAGCCAGCCCTCGATGTCGGCCCTCGTCGCGGCGCTGTCGCACACGGACCGCGACACGGGCCTCTCGCTCTCGGGCGTCTCGGACCTCGAGCCGTACTGGGAGGCCGTACGCGAGGTCTACGCACCCTTCGAGTCCGGCCTCGCCGGGCCGACCGGCCGCGTGTACCACCACGAGATCCCGGGTGGCCAGCTCAGCAACCTGCGCCAGCAGGCGATCGCACTCGGCCTGGGCGACCAGTTCGAGCGCATCGAGGATGCCTACGCCGCGGCGAATGCCATGCTCGGGCGTCCGCCCAAGGTCACGCCGTCGTCGAAGGTCGTCGGCGACCTCGCGCTCGCCCTGGTCGCGGCCGACGCCGACCCCGCCGACTTCGAGGCGAACCCGCAGAAGTACGACATCCCCGACTCCGTCATCGGTTTCATGGCTGGCGAGCTGGGCGACCTGCCGGGTGGATGGCCCGAACCCTTCCGCAGCCGGGTGCTCGAGGGCCGCACCGTGCGCGTCGGCCTCACCGACATCTCCGAGGAGGATTCGGCCGCGCTCGAGGGCACCTCCGAGGAACGTCGCCAGGCGCTCAACCGCCTGCTGTTCCCGGCTCCAGCAGCGCAGTTCGCGGAGGTGCGTGAGCAGTACGGCGACCTCTCCGTCGTCGACACGGTCGATTACCTCTACGGCCTCCGTCAGGGCGAGGAGCACATCGTCGAAATGGAACGTGGCGTGAGCCTCTATGTCGGGCTCGAGGCCATCGGCGACGCCGACGACAAGGGCATGCGCACCGTCATGGCGACCATGAACGGCCAGCTCCGCCCGGTCTTCGTGCGCGACCGCAGCATCAAGGTCGAGACGCGTGCGACCGAGAAGGCGGATGCCTCGAAGCCCGGCCACGTTGCGGCCCCCTTCGCGGGCGTCGTCACCCTGCAGGTCGAGGAGGGCGCAACCGTGCAGGCGGGCCAGTCCGTCGCCACGATCGAGGCCATGAAGATGGAAGCGTCGATCACGGCCGGCATCTCGGGCACCGTGCAGCGGCTTGCGGTCAAGGCCACCTCTCCCGTCGAGGGCGGTGACCTGCTGCTCGAGATCGTCGCCGACTGAGCCTTTGGTAGGCTCGATCGTTGGTCTCAGGCGAAAGGAATGCTTCTGTGGCGGTCAAGCGCGGTGCATCAGGCGATGCTGACGACGCGACCCGTGGGGGCGCATTCGCTGGCGAACAGGAGGATGCGTCTGATCTCGCGGACTCCGTGCTGTTGGAAGACGGGGGAGATGACCTCGCTGCCGACGTGCCGCCCAGCCTCACGGTGAACGTCGACCTTCCGGCCCCCGTGCGCACGGTGCCCGAAGACGAGATGGCGGTCAGGATCTCCGACGAGCCGGTGAGCCCTGGGCTCCTGGCGGGCGTGGACGCGAGCAACCTCTCGATCAGCGTTGACCCCGGACTCTTCGAGCCGGCCGATGATGACGGGGTGGACGACGCCGTCGACGTGCCGCCGCTGCCGGCGCGCGAGGAGCGATCCTCCGACAGCCAGAGCAGGCGCGACCGCCTCCGCGGCGAGGTGTCGATGTCGCCCGAGTCGGCCAGCATGCTGACCGCCGATCGCCTCATCGACGTCAAGAAGCGCCGTCGGCCGGCTCCCGAGGGCGCGTGGCAGTCCTTCGTCTACAACGCGACGCTGCACCTCGTGAACCTGGGCGATTCGCCGAAAGCGCGCCAGCGCAAGGAACTCGAGGCGCGCATCGACAAGCAGTTTGAGGGGGGCACGCGCTTCGTCCCCGTGCTCACGCGCAAGGGCGGCGTCGGCAAGACCACCGTCACGGCGCTGCTCGGCATGGCGCTCTCCGATGTGCGTGAGGATCGCATCATCGCGATCGATGCCAACCCCGACAGGGGAACGCTCGCCGAGCGCATCAACAAGCAGACCAGGTCGACCGTGCGCGATGTCGTCACGCAGGCCGCATCGATCACGAGTTTCAATGACTTCTCGATGATGGTCTCGCGCGACGACACCCGGCTCGACATCCTCGCCTCCGACACCGATCCGCTGCTCTCGGAGGCCTTCGACGAGAACGACTACAACGTGGTCGCCGACCTCGCCGCGCGGTTCTACTCGATCGCCCTGACCGACTGCGGCACGGGCATCGTCCACTCCGTCATGCGCGCGACGCTCCAGCGCGCAGACTCGATCGTCATCGTCTCGGGCGGCAGTGTCGATGAGGCCCGCCTCGCATCCGAGACGCTCACCTGGCTCGAGTCCAACGGCTATTCGGAACTCGTACGCAATGCGGTCGTCGTCATCAACACGGCGACCCAGGGCACCAACCTCATCAAGCTCGACGAGATCGAGTCCCACTTCCAGTCTCGCGTCCGCGAGATCGTCCGAATCCCCTACGACCCGCAGCTCGCTGCCGGCTCCGTCATCGACTACGCAACGCTCAAGCCCCTGACCCGCGACGCCGCCCGAAGGCTGGCCGCGCTCGTCATGGACGGTCTTCCTGTGCGTCGCGGCAGCTGACGCCCACCTGGAGAACCATATGACCGTACGACAGATCAGGATCTTCGGAGACCCCGTGCTCAAGACGGTGTCTGACCCCGTCGGCCCCGGCGTCGACGTGAGCGGACTCGTGGAGGACCTCATCGACTCCGTCAAGGTCCCGGGCCGCGCGGGCGTCGCGGCGCCGCAGATCGGCGTGAACCTGCGCGTGTTCAGCTACAACGTCGACGGCCGCATCGGCTACGTCATCAACCCCGAGCTGGTCGAGGTCTCGGGCGAACCCGAGCTCGTCGACGAGGGGTGCCTCTCGGTGCCCGGACTCTACTTCAAGCGCCGTCGCTACCCCTTCGCGAGGGTGCGCGGTGTCGACCTCGAGGGCAAGCCCGTCGAGCTCAGTGGCACGGGAACGATGGCGCAGGCGCTGCAGCACGAGACCGACCACCTCAACGGCGAGCTCTATATCGACGGGCTCGACAAGGACACCAAGCGAGAGGCCATGCGCGCCATCCGCGAATCGGACTGGTTCTAGGCGGAGGCATCCGCTCTCTCCACGAGCCTTCCTGAACGGCGAGGGGCCCGCATGCCAGGCATGCGGGCCCCTCGTGTTGCTCGGTGTCTCAGCCGCTGACCGAGATGCCCTCGGTCGCAGGGGTGCCGCTGTACATGCTCTCGATGACATCCGCGAAGTCGGCGATCACACGGTCGCGCTTGACTGACAGCTTCGGCGTGAGGTGACCGCTCGCCTCCGTGAGCTCGCGCTCGAGGATCGTGAACTTGCGGATGGACTCGGCACGGGAGACGGTCGCGTTGGCCGCGTCGATCGCGCCCTGCACCTCGGCGATGACCTTCGGGTTCTTCGCCGCCTGCGCCGCGGTCATCGCGGCGTCCTCACCGGCGTTGTTGAGCCAGACCGGGAGCATTTCCTCATCGAGCGTGATGAGCGCCGAGACGAAGGGCTTCTGGTCGCCGACCACAACGACTTGGCCAACGATCGGGTTGGCCCGGATCGGGTCTTCGAGCGCGGCGGGAGCGACGTTCTTGCCGCCGGCCGTCACGATGATCTCCTTCTTGCGGCCCGTGATGACGAGGTAGCCGTCGGCATCGATCTCGCCGATGTCGCCCGTCTTGAACCATTCGCCGTCGAACGACTCCGCCGTCGCGGCGTCGTTGTTCCAGTAGCCGGGGAACACGCTGACGCCCTTGGCCTGCACCTCTCCGTCATCGCTAATGCGGATGGAGTTGCCCGGGACGGCCGGTCCGACGGTGCCGATCTTGAACTTCTTGACGAGGTTGACCGTCACGGGGGCGGTCGTCTCGGTCAGGCCGTAGCCCTCAAGGATCGTGAGGCCGAGGGCGCGGTAGAAGTGCCCGAGGCGGAGTCCGAGGGGAGCGGAGCCGGAGACGGCGTACTCGACTCGGCCACCCATCGCTGCGCGCAGCTTCGAGAGCACGAGCCTGTCGAGCACCTTGAACTTGAGCTTGAGCCCGAGCGGGATGCGACCGGTGTCGAGCGCCTTCGAGTACTCGATCGCCGTTGCAGCAGCGGCGTGGAAAATCTTGCCCTTGCCGCCTGCCTCAGCCTTCTGCTCGGAGGCGTTGTAGACCTTCTCGAAGACGCGGGGAACCGCGAGGAGGAAGGTCGGCTTGAAGCTTCCCAGCGCCTGCAGCAGCTTCTTGGTGTCTGGCTCGTGGCCCACCTTCACGCCGCCGTGGATGCTCAGCACCGAGATGAAGCGTGCGAAGACGTGGGCGAGGGTGATGAACAGCACGGTGCTCGAGGCGTCGTGCATGACCTCAGGCATGTTGAGGCGGCTATTGCGCGCGAGCTCGTAGAAGTTCGCGTGGTTGAGTCGAACGCCCTTGGGCTTGCCGGTCGTGCCGGAGGTGTAGATGATCGTCGCGATGTCGTCCGCCTTGGCAATCGAGCGGCGGCGCTCGATCTCCTCATCGGTGACGGCGGAGCCGGAGGCGGAGAGCTTGTCGATGTCGCCGAGGTCGATCTGCCACACGCTGCGAACCAGCGGGAGGTCCGCGCGCACCTCGTCGAAGCGCGCGAAGTGGTCGGGTGTCTCACCGAAGAACGCGACGGCGTTCGAGTCGGAGAGGTACCACTGGATCTGCGCGGGCGCGGAGGTCTCGTAGATGGGCACGAGCATCGCACCCGCGTACCAGGCGGCGAAGTCGATGAGGGTCCACTCGTAGCGGGTCTTCGCCATCAGGGCGATGCGGTCGCCCGGCTCGATGCCTGCCGCGACGAAGCCCTTTGCCAGGGTGATCACCTGGCGCTCGAACTCGCGGCACGAGACGTCCTTCCACGAGCCGTCGGGCTGGGGGATGGCGAAGAGGGGTTTCTCTGGTGTCTGCTTCACCCGCTCAACCAACAGGTCGGTGGTGTTCGCATTCGGGTCTGCCTCAACCAATGCGGGCACGCTGTACTCTTTCACGGCAACTCCTTCGGTACCTCAGAGGGTGCGGGTATTCGATATACCCTACTCGCAGCGGGCTCCCAGTCTCGATGCCGTTGTCGAATCTCTACACTGGACGGAACGCATCAGCGAACACTGTTATCGCGCATCGCACCGTTGGCTGCGAGCGTCGTCCACCTCGGCCCTTGAAGTGAGGATTCTCGATGCACGCAGTCGGAATTGACATCGGTGGCACCAAGATCGCGGGAGCGCTCGTCGCTGAAGACGGCACGATCCTGCGCTCCGACCGTTCGCCGACGCCGGCCGGCAGTCCCGCCGCAATCGTCGAGGTCGTCGTCGGCATGATCACGCGCCTCGCCGAGGGCCACGACGTCATGGCGGCGGGAGTCGCGGCGGCGGGCTTCATCGACGAGCAGCAGTCGACCGTCTATTACGCGCCCAACATCAGCTGGCGAAACGAGCCGTTCCGCGATCGCCTCATGGCCGAGCTCGACCTCGACGTCACGATCGACAACGATGCGAATGCCGCAGGATGGGCAGAGTTCCGTTTCGGTGCGGGTCGCGGTGTCGACGACATGACGATGCTCACGATCGGCACGGGTGTCGGGGGAGCGGTCGTCGCGGGCGGACAGCTGGTGCGCGGCGGTTTCGGGGCGGGCGCCGAGCTCGGGCACCTGCGAGTGGTGCCCGGTGGCCTTCCGTGCGGTTGCGGGGCCCGCGGATGCATCGAGCAATACGGTTCTGGCCGCGCGCTCCTGCGAATGGCCAATGAGATCGCCGATGTGGGCGGGATCGGTCTGCGCCTCGCCGAGATCCGCCAGCAGAACGGCACACTCCGCGGAGAGGACGTGGCCGAGCTGATCGCTGCCGATGACCCCGGCGCCGTGCAGGCGCTCAGGGAGTTGGGCGGCTGGCTCGGCCAGGCCTGCGCATCGCTCGGTGCCGTGCTCGATCCGCGGCTCTTCGTCTTCGGCGGTGGCGTCGCTGCCGCGGGGGAGTTGCTGCTGGCGCCCATCCGTGAGGCGTACCTCGCGCATCTGCCTGCTCGCGGCTATCACCCCGAGCCGGAGTTCGTCACGGCGCAGCTCGTCAACGATGCCGGCGTCGTGGGTGCGGCCGACCTTGCCCGGCTGCACTTCCGCTCGCGCTAGAGTGTTCGAGCCACTGCAGTAGAGAGGTGTCGATGTTCTATTGGTTCATGAAGAACCTGGTCGCAGGCCCGATCCTGCGCACCGTGTTCAGGCCGTGGGTGGTGGGGCACGAGAACATCCCCAAGACGGGCGGCGTGATCCTCGCGAGCAACCACCTTTCCTTCATCGACTCGGTCTTCCTTCCGCTCGTCATGGATCGGCGCATCAGCTTCCTCGCGAAGAGTGATTACTACACAGCCAAGGGCCTCAAGGGCTGGGCGATCAAGAACTTCCTGACGGCAACGGGGATGCTGCCCATCGACCGCTCGGGCGGCAAGGCGAGCGAGGCATCCCTCAACACGGGCCTCGGCGTGCTCGCGAGGGGCGAGGTGCTCGGCATCTACCCCGAAGGAACGCGCAGCCCCGACGGCAAGCTTTATCGCGGTCGCACGGGTGTCGCCCGCATGATCCTCGAGGGCGGAGTGCCTGTCGTGCCCGTCGTCATGGTCGACACCGAGAAGGTCATGCCGATCGGCACCCGAATCCCCAAGGTGCGCCGCGTGGGCGTCATCATCGGCAAGCCGCTCGATTTCTCGCGTTTCGAGGGCATGGAGGGTGATCGTTTCATCCTGAGGTCGATCACCGACGAGATCATCTACGAGCTCATGCGCCTGGGTGAACAGGAGTATTCAGACGTGTACGCGTCGTCGGTCAAGGAGAAGCGCGGCTCCCTCAGTCGCTGACGTGCAAAGCGCCGCCCACGACGTCCAGTAAACTTGCCGCAACCGGGCAGGGACGCCCGGCATTTCATTGTTCACCCGGAATAGGAACCAGCCGTGGCCAAGTCGTCTGAAGAACCCGTCGTGCAAGCAGATCCCTCGGTGCTCGCAGGCCTCGACTATTGGCGCACGCTTCCCATCAAGCAGCAGCCGCAGTGGCCCAACGCCGACGCGGTCGGTGCGGCCTCCGACGAGATCGCCTCGCTGCCGCCGCTCGTGTTCGCGGGCGAGGTCGACCAGCTGCGCACGCGTCTGGCGGATGCCGCTGCGGGCAAGGCATTCCTGCTGCAGGGTGGTGACTGTGCCGAGACCTTCTCGGGTGCCACGGCCGACCAGATCCGCAACCGCGTCAAGACGATCCTCCAGATGGCGGTCGTGCTCACCTACGGCGCCTCGATGCCGATCGTCAAGATGGGGCGCATGGCAGGGCAGTTCGCCAAGCCGCGCTCGAGCGACACCGAGACCCGTGGCGATGTCACGCTTCCCGCGTACCGCGGGGACATCGTCAACGGCTACGACTTCACGCCCGAGTCGCGCGAGGCAGACCCCCGCCGGCTCGTGCAGGGGTACCACACCTCCGCGTCGACGCTGAACCTCATCCGCGCCTTCACGCAGGGTGGCTTCGCCGACCTGCGCGAGGTGCACAGCTGGAACCGCGGCTTCGCCTCGAACCCCGCCAACAAGCGCTACGAGGCGCTTGCCCGCGAGATCGACAAGGCCATCCGATTCATGGAGGCCGCGGGCGCCGACTTCGAGGAGCTCAAGCGCGTCGAGTTCTACTCGAGCCACGAGGGCCTCCTCATGGACTACGAGCGACCCATGACGCGCATCGATTCGCGCACGGGCACGCCCTACAACACCTCGGCTCACTTCCTCTGGATCGGTGAGCGCACCCGCGACCTCGATGGTGCCCACATCGACTTCTTCTCGCGTCTTCGCAACCCGATCGGCATCAAGCTCGGGCCGAGCGTGACCGCCGATGAGATGAAGAGGATCATCGACAAGCTCGACCCGGAGCGCGAGCCCGGGCGACTCACCTTCATCACGCGTATGGGCGCAGGCAAGATCCGCGACGCCCTGCCGCCCCTCCTCGATGCGATCAAGGGCATGGATGCCAATCCGCTCTGGGTCACCGACCCCATGCACGGCAATGGCATCACGACGCCGACGGGCTACAAGACCCGCCGTTTCGACGACGTCATGGACGAGGTCAAGGGCTTCTTCGAGGCGCACCGCGCTGCCGGCACGCACCCCGGTGGCATCCACATCGAGCTCACGGGTGATGATGTAACGGAGTGCCTGGGCGGTTCCGAGTTCATTGACGAGGCGACCCTCGCGACGCGTTACGAGTCGCTGTGCGACCCGCGACTCAACCACATGCAGTCGCTCGAACTCGCGTTCCTCGTCGCGGAGGAGCTCAGCGCCAGCTGATCGTCAGACGTGGTGGCCTCGTGGAGCGGACTCGGTCCGCGAGGTCATCGCGGACCGTCTCGCTCCAGCCTCAGAAACGCTCGGACTAGAGCTGCAACTGGAACCGAACGGTGACCGTGGACCCCTTGTCGACCGACTCGTTCGGTCCGGGCGTGGTCTCGGTCACCACTGAGCCCGGGAATGCGTCCACGAGCCGGTTGTAGTCAAGCTCGAAGCCCGCATTCTGCAGGTGTGGCTTGGCGTCGCCCCACGTGAGTCCGATGACGTCGGGAACCGCGACCTGCTCGATGCCCTTCGAGATGATCAGGTCGACCGTGCCACCCTCGGCGACTGTTGCCTGGCCCTGCGGCGCCTGCGCGCGGATGACGAGCCCTGCAGCGATCGTGTCGTTGTACTCCTCGACGGCCTCGACGCCCGTGAGCCCTGCCTCGGCAAGGACGGCCTTCGCGTCGTCGACCGCCTGGCCGGAGACATCCGGAATCGGTCCTCGCGAGACAACGAGCGTGATCTCCTGCTGCTCGCCATAGCTCTCGAGCGTGGCGAGGTCGACGTCTCCGGTGCCGAGCGCCTGCAGCACGGTGCCCTCCGCGGAGTCTGCGTGGAAGACGTAGCGCGATGCTCCCGCCGTGAAGCGCGCATCCGCGATCGCCGCGAGCGCATCCGCCTCCGCCAGGCCGACAAGCGTGGGGATCGGAAGCATCTCCGGTCCCAGCGAGACGATGAGGGTGACGGTCGAACCGTGCTCGACGCCGCTGCCGACAGGCGGGTCGGTGCCGATGACCCTGTCGATGGGGACGGTGGGGCTGTGGGCCGTCGCGTTCTCGGCCGCGACCACGAGTTTCTGTGCCTCGAGCGCTTCGGCGGCGGCGGCCGGCTCGAGGCCGGCGACGTCGGGGATCGACACACTCGCGCCGGGCCCCGCGCCGAAGTACCAGCCGGCGCCCGCTGCGAGTCCCGCCAGCAGGAGCACGAGCGCGACAAGCCAGCCGCCGCGCGATTTGCGCTTGGCGCTCTTCTCGGTGAGCGTGGCGACGTTCGGGCCGAGGTCGGCATCCGGGCGTCGCGGCTGCACTGGCGCGATGACCTGTGTCGCGCCGGTGCCGCCCACAGCCATGGGGAGCACCATCGTGTGCTGCATGGGTGTCGTGTCGTCGCTGCCCAGTCCCGAGAGCGCCCTCTGCGTCTCGAGCAGCTGGCTCAGCATGATGCCGGCGTCTCGGGGCCGCTCTTCGGGGTCGCGCGCGGTCGCCCACAGCACGAGCTCGTCGAGTTCGGCAGGCACTCGCGGGTTGAGCGTGCTCGGGGTTGGCACGGTGTCATTCGCGTGCTGCTGCGCGACATGGAACGGCTGCTCGCCCTGGAAGGGCTGCTCGCCCGCGAGCATCTCGTAGAGCATGATGCCGATCGCGTAGATGTCGCTTCGCGTGTCGGCGACGCCGCGCGTGACGAGCTCGGGGGAGAGGTAGGCGACGGTCCCGAGCAGCGCGTTGCCGGTCGCAGTGGCGGCGGAAGCGGCGCGCGCGAGCCCGAAGTCGCTGATCTTGATGCGTCCGTCGTCGGCCAGGAGCACGTTCTCGGGCTTGAGGTCGCGGTGCACGATGCCGCTCCGGTGTGCCGCGGCGAGGCCGCTCAGCACGGCCTCCATGATGTCGAGTGCCTGTTCGGTCGTGAGCACGCGGTGGTCGTTGAGGAGGTCGCGCAGCGTGATGCCGGGCAGGTACTCCATCACGAGGTAGGCGGTCTCGTCATCCTGACCCTGGTCGTAGACGTTGACCACGTTCGGATGGGCGAGCCTTGCGGCAGACCGGGCCTCCTGGATGAATCGCAGGCGGTACTGGGAGTCATCCGCGAGGTGGGGGTGGATGACCTTGATCGCGACGCGCCGTTCGAGCCGCAGGTCGGTCGCAAGGTAGACGGTCGCCATGCCGCCTCGGGCGATGCGTGAGCGCACCTGGTATCGGCCGTCGAGCAGACGTCCGATCATCGGGTCAGAACTCACAGTGCTCACCGCTCAAGTCTAGAGTTGGCGCGCACGGGCGCTCGGGTGCGAAACACCCGGTGTCATCACGGCTCGGTATCAGCCGAGCTGTGCGAGCCAGGCCCGCGCCGAGGTCTCCCACTTGGCGTAGGCGTCGGGGAACGCGGAGATCTGCACGGCCTGTGCCGCCTGGGTGACGGTCATTCCGTGCCAGCCGGGGATGTCGAGGAGACCGCGCGTCACGCCGGCATTGGGGTTGCTCCGGCCGCCGAAGAACAGCCTGGCGGCGTAGTCGGGGGTCGTGAGCTGTGCGACGGTTCCCCAGCCGGCGCTCGGCCGCTGCTGGAAGAGGCCGACGGAGTCGAGGTCGCCCCAGTCGAGGTTGCGTAGCGTGGACTCCTGGGCCGCCGTGGCGAGGGCGATCACGAGACCGTAGTCGTCGACGCCGAGGGACCGGCCGACAGAGACGATAGTGCGCGCGTGGCCTTCCATCTCCGGGGTCATGGGCACGACGACATCCGCCGCTGTCGGCACCGTACCGGCCGGCTGCATGCCAGGGATCACGAGGCTCTGGCCCGCATAGATCGTGCTCGAGGCGGTCAGGCCGTTGGCGGAGAGGAGTGCCCCGAGGCTCACGCCGTGGCGTTGGGCGATTGACGTTGCGGTCTCGCCGGAGACGACCGTGTGGTTCGTCGCTGCAGGCGTGGGTGCCGCGGCGGGAGTTGCGGATGCGGCGCTGCTGCTGCCCAGGATTGTCAGCTTCTGGCCCGGATAGATGATCGACTGGGCGCTGAGGCCATTCGCGGAGAGCACTGCCTTCGCGCTGACTCCGAACTTGGCGGCGATGCCGCTGACGGTGTCTCCCGCGGCGATCGTGTAGGCCGATGCGCTGCGCACGGCGGGCGCGGCGGCCACGGGCGCCGCGGTCTTCGACAGCATGAGCACCTGGCCGGGGTGGATGATCGACTTCCAACCGAGCCCGTTCATCGCGAGCACCGTCGCGGTGGAGAGTCCGTAGCGACCGGCGATGCCGCTGATCGAATCGCCTTCCTTGACCGTGTAGGTCGCCGGGGCGGCAGCGAAGGCGAAGTCACCCTCAGGGGTGCTCGCGGTCGCTTCGCTCTTGGCGCTCACGCCAGCGAATGCGGCGCGCACGTTCTCCCTGAGGTGGGAGCGCGAGTCGGAATCGTCGCGATCCGTCGCCCGCTCCGTGTCGACCACGATGGGGCCCGTGAGGTTCATGCTCATGGCGAGCGAGGACGCGATGACGATCGGGACGGTTGACAGTGACGCGCGAGCGGCGCGAGAGCGGTCGCGGAACAGTCCGCGCGAGGTGGCTCGATCAGTGAGAGTGGTCATGGCTGTCCCCGGGGTCTCGTACTTCAGTGCTGCGCAGTAACAGTCAAACTGACACAGAAGGATAATCCTGTCAACCAATGTGACCGATGGTGCAGATGCGACTTGAGTTTACCCATCCGTAACATTCTCTGGCGCGACTCGTGACCGGGGCGTTGCGGAACCTCGGAGCGATATCTGACAGGATTTTGTTGTGACTGAAGCCACAGACATCCGCTGGTTGACCATCCCCGATCTTGTGGAGACACTCGGGATCGGCGTGAGCAAGGTGCGCCGCCTCATCGAGGACCGAAGCCTCGCCGCCCGCCGGATCGACGGGGTGTGGCAGGTTCCGGAGCTGTTCATCCGTGACGGGGAGCCCCTGTCAGAGCTGCGGGGCACCCTCATCGTCTTGACGGACGCTGGCTTCAGTGACGTCGAAGCGCTCGACTGGCTGCTCTCGCCGGAGGAGAGCCTCGGCACCTCGCCCATCGAGGCGCTGCGGGCTGGACGCAAGGCTGAGGTCCGACGGGTCGCCCAGGCTCTCGCCTGAATCCGGCCGGCTGCCCACTCGTCGCCGGCGCCGCCGGGGTCGCGCGTCAGACGACGCGCTGCGTGACCTTCTCGACGAGCTCGATGAGCCGTCCCCGGGCCTCGGGGTCGATCGATGCCGTATCGAGTGACGCGCGGGCGCGGTCGGCGTTGCGCTGGATCGCCCGCTCCACGTCGTCGACGGCACCGCTCTGCAGCAGGGTTGACTGGAGGGTCCTGACCTGCTCGTCGCTCAGCTCCGGGTCGCCGAGGAGCTCATCGAGCAGCCGGGTCGAGGGCCCGGGCATCCGTCGCCGCGCCTGCGCGACGAGCACAGTGCGCTTGCCCTCGCGCAGGTCGTCACCCGAGGGCTTGCCGGTCTCAGCCGGGTCGCCATAGACGCCGAGGAGGTCGTCCCTCAGCTGGTAGGCGATGCCGAGGGGAAGGCCGAAATCGCGAAGCGCCGTCGACTGTTCGATGCTCGCGCCGCTCAGCGCCGCCCCGATCAGGAGGGGTGCCTCGACGCTGTACTTCGCCGACTTGTAGACGATCACCCGCTGGGCGCGCTCGAGCAATGAGTCATCCGGCCACGAGCGCCACGAGTGCTCCTCGAGCACATCGAGGTACTGGCCCGCCGTGACTTCGGTGCGCATGCGGTTGAACTCGCGACGCGCGGCGAGGGCAGCGGATGCGTCGCCGAGCGAGTGCAGGCCGGCATCCAGGATCTCGTCGCTCCAGCCGAGGAGCAGGTCGCCAAGGAGGATCGCGCTCGACCGCCCGAAGGAGTCTGCGTCGCCCGACCATCCCGTCTCGCGGTGGAGGCGCTCGAAGCGGCGGTGGGCCGCTGGCATTCCTCGCCGCGTGTCGGAGTTGTCGATGATGTCGTCGTGAACGAGTGCTGCTGCGTGGAAGAACTCGAGGGCCGTCGCGGCATTCACGATCGCGTCGAGCGGCCCGTCCGGGGAGCCTCCGGCTGCTCGCCACCCCCAGTAGCAGAACAGTGCGCGGAAGCGCTTGCCTCCCGAGAGCAGCTCGCGCGACCAGTCGATGAACGGACTCAGGTCGGGGGAGACCTCGGCCAGTTGTGTCGCCTGGGCCTCGAGAGTGCGGTCGATGTTCGCCTGAACCTGCTCAACTATCCGCGTACTCTCAGTCACGCGTATAGCCTAGCCAGCGAGAGCGGCATACAATTGGGGTGGCAGTTCAACGGATCCGCCGGGAGGAGTCACCATGCCGCTGTCCGAACGTGAGCAGCGTCTCCTCGACGAGATGGAGCGCAGCCTCTATCAGAATGACGCCGACTTCGTGTCGACGGTGAGTCAGCGTCGGGGCGCCCCGAACTATCGCCTGCTCGTGGGCGGTGTGCTCATCGCACTTGCCGGCGTGGCAGCGATCGTGGTCGGCGTCGTCATCAAGCAGCCGCTCGTCGGCGTGCTCGGCTTCATCGTCGTCTTCGGCGGCGCGCTTCTCGCCATCTCCTCGCCCCGCCGTTCGGATTCTCCCGTGAGCCCCGTCGCCGGGCCTTCTCGCGGCAAGTCCCACGCAGGCTTCATGGATCGCATGAACGAGCGCTGGGAGCGCCGACAGGGCGAACGCTGACGCAGTAGTTCCGCTCCACAACAGGGTCGACCTTCGGGTCGGCCCTTTTTTGTGTGCCCTGAAACGCAGGGTGCGAACTTTTCCTCCACCTTGCTCCACGCCCTACTTCCCTGTGTTTTCGGGCTCATTGGCTGGCAGTGTGCCCGTTTGCTCCGCATTTCCTTGTTAAGTGGGGGAGAGTGGAGTAAAGTGGGGCATACCGAAGCTGGGCCGGAGTGGAAGGGGGTGCCGAGATGTTCCTTGGCACCTACGCGCCCAAGCTCGACGACAAGGGTCGAGTGATCCTTCCGGCCAAGTTCCGCCAGGAGCTGGAGAACGGCGTAGTGCTTGCTCGCGGCCAGGAGCGTTGCCTCTACGTCTTCAGCACGCGTGAGTTCGAGGAGCTCGCCGACAAGATGCGGCAGGCACCCGTCACGGGCAAGCAGGCTCGCGACTACATGCGTCTCTTCCTGTCGGGAGCCACGGCAGAGGTGCCCGACAGCCAGAACCGCGTCACGATCCCCGCAGCCCTCCGCGCCTACGCAGGCCTCGACCGCGAACTCACCGTTATCGGAGTGGGCAACCGCGCCGAGATCTGGGACACCGCTGCGTGGGAGGCCTACTACGCCGAGCAGGAAAGTGCATTCGCCGACACCACCGAGGAGGTGATCCCCGGACTCTTCTAGCGCCCTGGGCCTGACTCCCAGCCGAACGCCCTGCCGCACTTCCCCGGCGGCAGGTCGAATCGGATGGGGATCAGACCGAGGGGGCATCGGGAAATGACATGACTGAAGCCAACGAGATCCACACCCCCGTCATGCTCGAGCGCACGATCGAGCTGCTCGCGCCCGCCATCGACGAACCCGGCGCGGTCGTCGTGGACGCGACCCTCGGGATGGGAGGCCACTCAGAGGCCCTTCTCGAGCGGTTCCCGGGGCTCACGCTTGTCGGGCTCGACCGCGACCCGGAGGCACTCGCCATCGCGGGCAAGCGACTCGAGCGCTTCGGCGACCGAGTGCACCTTGTCCACACCGTCTACGACGAGTTCGAGGAAGCGCTCGACGGGCTCGGCATCGCGGAGGTGCAGGGCATCCTCTTCGACCTCGGCGTCTCGTCGCTCCAACTCGACCGTGTGGAGCGAGGCTTCTCCTACTCGAAGGATGCGCCCCTCGACATGCGCATGGACTCGACCTCCGACCTGACCGCCGAGCGGGTGCTGGCCGAGTATTCCGAGGCTGAGCTTCGTCGGATTTTCCGCGACTACGGCGAGGAACGACTCGCTCCCCGCTACGCGCAGCGCATCGTCGCGGAGCGCGCGCACACGCCGCTCACGTCATCCGCCCAACTGGTGCGCATCATCACGGAGGCGACGCCCGTCGCGATCCAGCGCAAGGGCCACCCCGCCAAGCGCGTCTTCCAGGCGCTGCGTATCGAGGTCAACCAGGAGCTCGCCGTGCTCGAGCGCGCCATCCCGGCCGCCGTCGACAGCCTCGCCGTCGGCGGTCGCATTGTCGTGCTCGCCTACCAGTCCCTCGAGGACCGTCTCGTCAAGCGGTATCTCGCAAGCCATTCGACATCGAGCGCGCCAGCCGGACTCCCCGTGGAGCTGCCGGAGCACGCGCCCGAGCTTCGGCTCCTCGTCAGGGGCGCAGAACTCGCGCCCGAGCAGGAGCGCGACCTCAACCCACGCGCCATCCCCGTGCGGCTCCGCGCCGCCGAACGCATCAGGAGGGCGGCATGAGCGCCGTTCACGCACAGGCCCGTGTGGCGCCACGCCCACACGAGGAGCCGGCCCCCTATATCGAGATCGCGCCGACGCGCCAGCAGCGCCGTTCGCGCCCGCGGCTCGCCTACGCGATGGTCGTCGTCGGCGGCCTCTTCGCCGTGCTCGTGTCGCAACTGCTCCTGAGCATCGCCCTCGCTGACGGCGCCTACGAGATCGCAGCGCTCCAGGCCGACCGCAAGGAACTGAGCCGCGACGAGCAGATCCTGAGCGAGAAGCTCGACGTGCTGAACTCGCCCCAGAACCTTGCCGCGCGTGCCGAGTCACTTGGAATGGTGAGCAATGAGAGCGCCGTCTACCTGAGCCTCGCGACGGGTGCCGTGCTCGGCGTGCCGACGGCAGCGAGCGAGGGCGCCGGGAGCGTCATCGGCGAGAACGGCACGCTCCTCATCTCGAACGAGCTGATCGGCGAGGTTCCCGACATGGGAGGCCTCCTCGCCGCAGAGTCAGCCGCTACCGCTGCCGCTGCGGCTACGGAGGCAGAAGGCGACACGGCGGGCGTGGCGCAGCCGGGTGGGGCAGACCAGTCTGTACCGTCGTTCCCGGAAGGCATCCCCGCTCCCGTGACGCAGTAGCGACGACCACGGATGTTCTCGAAATGCAGGATCCGAGCAGTGATGGGCTAGGTGGGCAGTGAACGACAGGCGGATGAGTAGCCGCAGGCTCGCAATCGCGATCCTCGTGACGCTCGCGATCGTCGCTGTCTTCGTGGTTCGCCTCGTCGACTTCCAGGTCGTACGGGCAGACGAACTCAATGAGGCATCCGTCAACAAGCGCGCCGTCGCGATGACGACACACGGCATCCGCGGGCAGATCCTCGACACGAATGGCACGGTCCTTGCCGACACGGTGCTGCGCTACAACGTGACGGTCGCGCCGAAGATCGTCAAGGACACCTTCGTGCGGGAACTGGACGACGACACCGTCGAGACCGTCACGACGCTCGACGCGCTCGAGGAGCTCGCGGCCGTCACGGGTGGCAACGCCGCTGACCTGTATATGCAGATCACGAGCAATCCCGACTCGAACTACGAGATCCTCGCGAAGAACCTCGACACCGAGCAGTACCGTGCCGTGCGGGAACTCAACATCCCGTGGTTGTACTTCGAGTCCCTTCCCGATCGCACGTATCCGAATGGCGCGGTGGCGGGCAACCTCGTCGGCTTCGAGGGCACGGACGGCCCCCAGAACGGGCTCGAGTACACCGAGAACGACTGCCTGAGGAGCGAGCCGGGCACCTCGACCTATGAGCGCGGCGTCGACGGCGTGCGACTCCCCGGGAGCACCGTCGTGACCAAGGAAGCGATCGACGGCGGCTCGCTGTCGCTCACGATCGACAGCGACCTGCAGTGGTTCACCAACCAGCGCCTTGCCGAGCAGGCTCTCGCGATCGGCGCCGATTCCGCATCCGCGATCGTCGTGCGGGTCAAGGATGCCCACATCATGGCCCTCGCAGACTGGCCCGCCGTTGACCCGAACAACGTCGACGCGACACCCGTGGAGCACCTCGGCTCAGCCGGGTTCAACGCCGCCTACGAGCAGGGCTCGACCTTCAAGCCGCTCAGCGCAGCGATGCTCCTTGAGGAGGGCGCGGCCACGCCCGCGACACAACTGACGGTGCCGTCGCTGTGGCAGACGCCCGAGGGTGGCCAGGTGCGGGATGCCGTGCCACACCCTGAGGCGAGACTGACGCTCGCGGGTGTCATCCAGACCTCGTCGAATGTCGGTATCTCGATGCTGTCGACCAAGCTCTCGAACTCCGTGCGGTACGACTACCTGAAGAAGTTCGGCATGGGAACGCAGACCTCCGTCGGCTTCCAGGGCGAGAGCGCCGGAATCCTCTCGGACTACTGGGACTCGCAGCAGAAGTACGACGTCTCCTACGGCCAGGGCGTCGCCTCGACCCTCGCGCAGCTCGCGGGGGCCTACCAGGCGCTCGGCAACGACGGTGTGCGCCTGCCGCTCACGCTCGTTGACAAGTGCACCCTGCCAGACGGCACCGTCGTCGAGAAGCCGAAGCCGGAGCCCGTCAGCGTCGTCTCCCAGTCGAGCGCCGAGCAGGTCGTCGGGATGATGGAGACGGTCGCCACCGGGGGAGACCTCGCCAACATGCTCACGATCCCCGGCTACCGCGTCGCAGCCAAGTCGGGAACCGCGCAGCTCGCCATCAACGGCGTCTACAGCTCGGAACGAGTCGTCTCCGTCGCAGGCATGGCGCCCGCGGAGGACCCCGAGTACGTCGTGATCGTCAGCTTCGTCAAGCCGGATACAATTAGGACTTCCGCGGCGGCGGCCCCCACCTTCCAGAAGATCATGACCCAGGTGCTCAAGACCTATCGTGTCGAGCCGTCCACGCAGCCGGCCCCGAGCCTCCCGACCACCTGGTGAGAAAGAGGACCCATTGGCTGATCGGATACCCCCGGTCCTTCGCCCGGAACATCCGTCGGCGAGATCACTGACGGGTCTCGTCTCCGAATTCCAACTGGAGTCAATCGGCTCGCTCGACGGCGTCGAACTCACGGGAATCACGCTTCGATCCAACGAGGTGCAGCCGGGCGACCTGTTCGTCGGCATGCCGGGAGCGGCTGCGCACGGTGCCCAGTTCGCAGAGACGGCCCGCGACTCGGGCGCTGTCGCCCTGCTGACGGATGCCCGCGGCGCCGAGATCGCCGCGGACTGCGGACTCCCCATCGTGCTGGTCGACTCGCCGCGGGCCGCGCTGGGGGAGGTCTCGTCCTGGCTCTACCAGACCAACGAGCATCCGCCCCTCATGCTCGGCATCACGGGCACGAACGGCAAGACCTCGACGGCCTACATCCTCGAGGGCATCCTTCGCCAGCTGGGCCTCGTGACGGGCCTCAGCACGACGGCCGAGCGGCACATCGGCGACCTCACGGTCGTGAGCCGTCTCACGACGCCCGAGGCGAGCGAGATCCACGCCCTGCTCGCACGGATGCGTGAGAGCGAGGTGCGCGCCGCCGTGCTCGAGGTGAGTGCGCAGGCGCTCAGCCACCACCGGGTGGACGGCATCTCCTTCGACGTCGTGTCGTTCACGAACCTCAGCCACGACCACCTCGACGACTACGCCGACATGGACGAGTACTTCGAGGCGAAGCTTGCCTTCTTCGACCCGGAGCGCGCGCGTCGCGGTGTCGTCTCGCTCGATTCCCCCTGGGGCCAGCGTGTCGTCGATGAGTCGCGCATCCCGGTGACCACGATCGCATCGACTGAGGGAACGGATGCCGAATGGGGCGTCGAGATCCTTGAGGAGCGGGCGGAGTACACCTCGTTCCGCCTTACCGGCCCTGAGGGCCGCTCGATCGAGACGAGCGTGCCCCTCATCGGCCGGCACATGGCGGCGAACGCGGCACTCTCGATCGTCATGCTCGTCGAGGCCGGTTTCGAGCTCGAGGCCATCGGGCACGCGGTCCAGGACGGCATCGAGGCCTACCTGCCGGGACGCACCGAGCGGGTCTCGGGCGAGCGCGGTCCCGCCGTCTTCGTCGACTTCGGGCACAGCCCCGACGCCTTCCTCAACACCCTCACGGCGGTCCGTCGCTTCACGACCGGCCGCACGATCATGGTCTTCGGTGCCGATGGTGACCGCGACGCGACCAAGCGTCACGAGATGGGTCGCATCGCATCCGAGTACTCCGACATCCTCGTCATCACCGATCACCACCCGCGTTTCGAGGACCCAGCGTCGATTCGCAGGACCCTTATCGAGGGCGCCGGCCTCGCCGAGCACCAGGCCGAACTGCACGAGGTGAGCCCGCCCGAACAGGCGATCCGGCACGCCGTATCGCTTGCCCGCGAGGGCGACTCGATCCTGTGGGCGGGGCCCGGCCACCAGGACTACCGCGACATCCGCGGGGTGCGCACGCCGTACTCCGCTCGTGCAGAGGCGCGCGCCGCCCTGCGCGAGGCGGGGTGGGCATAGTGCAGGCGACCGCGAGCGTCGCGACGGTCGTTGGCACCGTCGGCCGCTCGTCGACCTCCGCCATGCTCGCCGCCGTGCTGGGCGCAACGCCGCACAATCCCAGGCGCACGGTCGTGCTGCTCTCGCGCGGCAGCTCCGAGGAGGCGCCCGGCTCGCCAGCGAAGTCGTGGGGCGAGGTGCTCTCCTCGCTCGATCTCGAGTCTGTCGTGGCGGTTCCCGCATCGGACGCCCGACTCGTCGAAGCGGCCCGGCTCACGGGCGCCCGCGTCGTCACCTTCGGCTTCGATTCGACGGCCGAGGTGCGCGGGACTGGACTCCACGCGAGCACTGGCGGCACCAGCTACGCCGTGACCATCGGCGCGGACAGCGCCGAGGTGCGGCTCTCGCTCCTGGGGGAGCACCTGGCCGAGAACTCGCTCGGCGCCCTCGCCGCGGCATATGCCAACGGCGTGCCCCTCGCGAGCGCGATCGCCGCGCTCGAAGCCCTCAGCACAGTGGGCGAGGGCGTCATGAGCCCGGTGGATGCCGACGCCGACATCCTGCTGATCGACGACTCTGCGTCCATGGCACCCGAGTCGGTGACGGCCGCGCTGAAGGCCCTCGCCATGTTCGGCACGGAGGGGCACCGCACTGTCGCGATCATCGGTGAACTCGACCTCGGGCCGTCCGAGGACTCTGCGGCGCTTGCCGCCGAGTTGCACCGCGAGGCGCACGACAGGATCGGGCGCATCGTCGTGCGGTTGAACGTTTCTTCCCTCATCGTGGTCGGTGACAACGCCCGCCACGTCCACAACGCGGCGGGCTTGGAAGGCTCATGGAATGGAGAGTCGGTGCTCGTGGCGGATGCGACGGCAGCTTACGATCGAGTGCGTGAAGTCGTGCGTCCGGGAGATGTCGTGCTCGTGAAGAGCCGCGAGGCAGCGACGACGATCCTTTCCGCCCTCGGCACGCTGCCGGGAGGCGCACGATGATCCCCCTTCTGGTCGCGGGTGGCGTTTCCCTCGCGTTCTCGCTCCTGCTCACACCGCTCTTCGCGCGCACCTTCCGCCGCATGAACCTCGGCCAGTTCGTGCGCGCCGACACCCCGACGACCCACGTCGTCAAGCGCGGAACGCCCTCGATGGGCGGCGTGGTCTTCATCCTGGCGGCCGTCGTCGGCTACTTCCTCGGCAATATCGTCGGCCGTGAGACGCCCTCCGTGCCGGCCCTGCTCGTCATCCTCATGATGGTCGGCCTGGGCCTCATCGGCTTCCTCGATGACTTCATGAAGGTCACGCGGCAGAACAGCCTCGGCCTGAGCGGTCCCGCGAAGATCATCGGCAGCGTGATCGTCGCCGTCGTCTTCGCCGGCCTGGCCCTCAGCTACCGCGACGAGAACGGTGTGAGCCCCGCCTCGACCGCCATCTCCCTCACGCGCGACCTGCCCTTCCTTGAGCTCACGGCGATCTTCGGTGTGGGCCTCGGCACGGCGCTTGCGATCGCATGGATGGTCCTCATCACGACGAGCGTGTCGAACGCCGTCAACCTGACCGACGGCCTCGACGGACTCGCTGCAGGCTCGTCGATCTTCGCGATCGGCTCGTACATCATCATCGGCTTCTGGCAGCAGAACCAGTCGTGCTTCGCCCCGCGCCTCGACCCCGCCGTCGCCGGGCAGTGCTACGTCGTCTCGAGTCCGCTCGACCTCGCGGTCATCGCGGCCTCCATTGTCGGTGCGCTCATCGGCTTCCTCTGGTGGAACACCTCGCCCGCCCAGATCATGATGGGCGACACCGGTTCCTTCGGCCTCGGCGGCGCCCTCGCGGCCCTCGCGATCCTCTCGCGCACCGAGCTGCTGCTCGTGCTCCTGGGCGGCATCTTCGTGATCGTGACCGGGCAGGTGATCATCCAGCGCCTCTACTTCAAGGCGACCAAGGGCAAGCGCATCTGGCGCGCGAGCCCGCTGCACCACCACTTCGAGATGGTCGGATGGCCCGAGGTCACGATTGTCGTGCGCTTCTGGCTCATCGCGGGGCTCTTCGTCGCGAGCGGCGTCTTCCTCTTCTACATCGAGTGGCTTGCGCTCCTGCCATGAGCCATCGGTGGGATGCCCTGCGCAGCTGGCACCATGACTGGGCCGGCCTGCGGATGGCGATGATCGGGCTGGATGCCCGCGGCTTCGCCGTTGCGGATACGGTCACTGAACTCGGCGCCGACGTCACGGTCGTCTCGGATGGCGAGCACTCTTCCGACCTCGCCCAACTCGTCGACGTGATCGGAGCCCGGCTCGTCGTGGGCCTCCAGCAGGCGCAGGACCTCATGGCCCAGTGGCGGCCGGATGTGCTCGTCGTGAGTGCTGGGAGCACCGGGCATCCGCTCGTCCAGTGGGCTGGCGAGGAGACCATCACGGTCGCGAGTGACATCGAGCTCGCGTGGAGGCTTCGCGACAAGAACGGCGAGCCCGCCCCATGGCTGCTCACGGCTGGCGGCGCGGAAGCCGGACGCGCCGCGCACCTGGCGGAGGCGATGCTACTGGCCGGCGGCGCACGGGTCATGGCCTGCGGCGACACGACGGCAGGCGTGCCGGTGCTCGACGCGCTGCGCGTGCCGGGGCAGTGGGAGTGCCTCGTCGTCGCCCTCTCGGCAGACGACCTCCGCTACTCGCCCTCGGTGGCCGCCTGGTCGGCCGCCTGCCTCACCTCGGGCTCGGGCGCGGCGGTCGACCTGCTCGGCCGTGTCTACGAGGGGGCACGGGTCGCCTGCGTCTACAACCGCGCCGACGAGGCCACCATGCACATGGTCGAAGAGGCAGAGGTCGAGGAGGGATGCCGCGCGATCGGCTTCGGCGCGGGCATCCCCGGACCGAGCGACTTCGGCGTCGTGGAGGGAATCCTCTGCGACAGGGCCTTCCTCGAGAAGCGTCGGGAGTCGGCGCTCGAGTTCGGCACGGTCGACATGCTCGAGGCGGCCGGTCTGGCAACGGCGAGCGGACTCAACGAGGTGCTGGCGGCCGCGGCACTCGCGCGCTCCTTCGGCGCGCCCATCTCCGCCTTGAACGCCGCACTCAGGGGCCTCGGCACGGCATCCGATTGACCGCGTGTGGCGACACGCGCCGAGCGTGAGGCCGGACGCGAGAAGGTGACCGAGACTAGACGGGTGACTGACACGCCCACCATTGACTCGTCGAAGTCGGCCCCTCGCGGTGCTGGCGCGGTGGTGGCCGTCCGCAAGCTCTTCGGCGCTGAGACGGCGAACTTCTACCTTCTCCTCGGCACGACACTGTTCCTCGTCGCCTTCGGGCTCGTCATGGTGCTCTCCGCGTCGTCGGTCACCTCCTACACCGAGTCGCAGAAGTTCTTCGGCGGCATCGAGCGGCAGGCGCTCTTCGCCGCGATCGGGCTGCCAATCATGCTGCTGGCGTCACGGGCGCCGGCCATCTTCTGGAAGAAGTGGGCCCCCGTCGCGATCGTCGTCGCGCTCGGCCTCCAGCTCCTCACGGTCGCGACGCCCCTCGGATACTCCGTCAACGGAAACCAGAACTGGATCCAGGTCGGGGGGTTCAGCTTCCAGCCGTCCGAGACGATCAAGCTCGCCATGGTCGTGTGGATGGCCCTCGTGCTCGCGCGCAAGCAGGCCGTGCTCCGCAACTGGAAGGAGCTCGTGATGCCGCTCGCGCCCATCGCGATCGCGGCCATCGTGCTCGTCATGGCCGGCGGTGACCTCGGCACCGCGAGCATCCTGACCATCATGGTGTTCGGCACCCTCTACTTTGCGGGGGCACGCCTCGTGCACCTCGGCACGGCGTTCCTCGCGATGGGAAGCCTCGCCGCCATCGTGCTGTTCTCCGGCGGCTCCTCCCGCATGGTGCGCATCTCGGCGTGGCAGGGCGGATGCGTCACGACGGATGACGGGCTGGGCACGTGCTGGCAGACACTGCACGGGTGGTGGGCGCTGGCATCCGGCGGGATCTTCGGCGTGGGGCTCGGCAACTCCAAGTCGAAATGGAACTGGCTGCCGGAAGCCGACAACGACTTCATCTTCGCGATCATCGGCGAGGAACTCGGCCTGCTGGGTGCGGTCACGGTGCTCGCGCTCTTCGTCGTGATGCTCATCGCCTTCGTGCGCATCATCCGTGCCAACCGCGACCCCTTCGCCCGCATCGCGGTGAGCGCCATCATGGTGTGGCTCATCGGCCAGGCCTTCGTCAACATCGCGGTCGTGCTCGGCGTGCTGCCCGTGCTCGGCGTTCCGCTGCCGCTGATCTCAGCCGGCGGCACGGCACTCATCTCCGGCATGGCGGCGATCGGCATCGCCCTGTCCTTTGCCCGCAAATCGGCCGAGCAGCGGCAGAGGGTGACCAGGTGACCACGTACCTCCTGTGTGGCGGAGGCACGGCCGGGCACGTCAACCCGCTGCTTGCCCTCGCCGACCGCATCCGCCGCGACGAACCGGATGCTCGCATCATCGTCTTGGGCACCGCTGAGGGCCTCGAGGCCCGGCTCGTGCCCGAGCGCGGCTACGAGCTCGTCACGGTCGCGAAACTGCCCTTCCCACGCCGGCCGAGCAGGGCCGCGCTGGCGTTCCCCTCGCGACTCTCGGGCGTCATCCGTTCGATCGAGTCCCTCATCCGCGACCGCGGCGTCGGGGTCGTCGTCGGTGTCGGCGGCTACGTCGCCGCCCCCGCCTACCTTGCCGCTCGACGCGCAAGGGTGCCGCTCGCGCTGCACGAGGCGAATGCACGCCCGGGCATGGCGAACCGCCTCGGCAGCCGGTTCACGCGCTTCGTGGGCGTCGCCTTCGAGGGCACGCCACTCCGTCACGCCCGGTTCGTCGGGATGCCGCTGCGCGCGGAGATCGAGACGCTCGACCGGGCTGCCATGCGCGACGAGGCGCTGCAGGCATTCGGCCTCGACCCCGCACGCCGCACCCTTCTCGTGACGGGGGGATCGCTCGGCGCGGTGCGCCTCAATGAGGCAGTGCGAGCATCCGTCACCGAGCTCGTGGATGCTGGCTGGCAGGTGCTGCACATCACCGGCACTCGCGACACAGGTGCGGCGGTGCAAGCCGAGCACTACCACCCGCTCGACTACTGCGACCGCATGGAACTGGCCCTCGCGGTGGCCGACCTCGCCGTCTCCCGTGCCGGCTCCGCGACCGTCAGCGAACTCACTGCGCTCGGCATCCCGGCCGTCTACGTGCCGCTCGCGATCGGCAATGGCGAGCAGCGGCTCAACGCGCGGCAGGCAGTCGATGCCGGCGCTGCGCGCGTGGTCGACAACGCCGAGTTCACGCCCGAGTGGGTGCGCTCGGCACTCGTGCCGCTGCTTCGCGACGAAGCGGCCATCGCCACCATGGCGAGCAACGCTGAGAAGATCGGTGTGCGCGACGGCACGCAGCGCATGCTCGATCTCGTGCATGAGGCAGTCGGGATACGGTAGGCACGATGATCAAGTCGGATTTCTCCACCCCCGTTCCCGCTCGCCTCGGCTCCGTGCACTTCGTCGGCATCGGCGGTGCCGGCATGAGCGGGATCGCCGCCATGTTCCATGAGCAGGGCATCGCCGTCACGGGTTCAGATTCCCGCGAGGGCGCGACGGTCGACTCCCTTCGCGAGCGGGGTATCCCCGTCGCGATCGGCCATGATGCCGCGAACGTCGGCGAGGTCGATGCCCTTGTGGTCACGGGCGCGATCTCGGAGTCGAATCCCGAGTACCTCGCGGCGCGCGAGCGCGGCATCCCTGCGCTCCACCGCGCCCAGGCGCTGGCATGGCTCACGCGCGATTCCCGCCTCGTTGCCGTCGCGGGTGCGCACGGCAAGACCACCTCCACCGCGATGCTCGTCTCCGCGCTGCTCAGGCTCGGGGCAGCGCCGAGCTTCGTCAACGGCGGCGTGATCCGGGAACTCGGCACGAGCTCGTCCCACGGCGAGGGCGACATCTTCGTGGTTGAGGCCGATGAGTCCGACGGCTCCTTCCTCCTTTACGACACCGCGGTCGCGCTCATCACGAACGTCGACCCCGACCACCTCGACCACTTCGGATCACGTGAGGCCTTCGAGCAGGCGTTCGTGCGTTTCGCCGAGACCGCGAGCGAGCTCGTCGTCATCTCGGCGGATGATCCCGGTGCGCGTGCGATCACCTCGCGCCTCTCAGCGCGCCGGGTGCTCACCTTCGGCATGTCGGAGAACGCGGATGTGCGCATCCATGCCGTCGACACGGGCCCGCAGGTGGCGTTCACGCTGTCCTGGTCGGGGGAGGAGCACCGGGTCACGCTGGCCGTCGCGGGACTCCACAACGCCCTCAATGCGGCCGGCACATTCGCCGTGCTCGTCGGGCTCGGTCTCGATGCTGCGGCCTCGATGGAGGCGCTGTCACACTTCGCGGGAGCCGAGCGCCGATTCGAGTTCCGCGGCGAGGTCGGGGGAGTGCGGGTCTTCGACGACTTCGCCCACCACCCCACCGAGGTGGATGCGGCACTGTCGGGTGCCCGCGGAGTCGTCGGCACCGGTCGACTCATCCCCGTCTTCCAGCCCCACCTCTTCACGCGCACGCAGGACATGGCGCAGGAGTTCGCCGACACGCTCGAGCGCCTCGCCGACCACACGATCGTCGTGCCGATCTATCCCGCGCGACAGGAACCGATCCCGGGCGTCACGGGCAGGCTCATCACGGAGCGCTTCTCGGATGCCTCCGCCGCGCAGTACATCGAGGACTGGTCCGAGGCGGTCGAGTACGCCGCGAGCATTGCACGGCCCGGCGACATCCTGATTCCCATGGGCGGGGGAGACATCCACCTCATCATCCCGCAGCTCCTTGCTGCACTTGAGCGGAACCAGCAGGTGGATGAAACGGCCTGACGGCTTCGACCCGCGCCCACCCGCTCCTCCCGTGGAGGAGGACACGGAACCGCGGCACGTGGTGAAGGCGCGGATCAGCAAACTGCCGAGTCTCCCGAAGCGAGCCCAGCGGGAGCCGCGGGAGCCGCGCCCGGCGAAGCGAACGCGGCAACGTCCCGAGCCGAGTGAGGCAGAACTCGCGGCGAAGGAAGCGAGGGCCAGCGCGCGCGCGGCTCGCCGCGACGCACGGAGGGCCGCAGCCGAGCGGCGACGGTTCGAACGTTCCGAGGTGCGCCGTTTCACGCGTCGCGCCCGAAACCGCCGTATGGCCTGGATCGCAGCTGGCGGCGTCGTCACGGTGTTCGCCACGCTCATCGCTGTCGCCGTGTACTCGCCGCTGTTGGCTCTGCAGGAGATCAGGGTGACGGGCACCGCGCGCCTCGATGCCGAGCAGCTGAGCGAGGCGGTCGATTCCCAGCTGGGCACGCCCCTTGCGCTGCTCGACTTCGACAAGCTCACGGACGACCTCTCGGAGTTTCCGCTCATCCGCAGCTACGTCACGGAGGCGGTCCCGCCGCACACCCTCGTCATCCATGTCGTCGAGCGGCAGCCCGTGGCATCCGTCATGGCGTCGGACGGTTACGTGCTGGTGGATCCGGCGGGCGTCGAGATCGAGCGCACCGAGGCTCGTCCGGCGGGCGTGCCGCTCGTGGAGGTGGAGGAGGAGGAGATCGGCGGTGACGTCTTCGACGCCATCATCGAGGTGCTCCTGGCCCTGCCCGAGCCCCTCCTGCCGCAGGTCGACCAGGTATCGGCGACGACGATGGACGATGTGACCCTCAAGCTGGCAGGCGTCGGCCAGCGCATCGTCTGGGGGAGCGCCGACCGCGCGGAGCTCAAGGCGCGCGTGCTCGAACGACTCATGGCGGCGCACGACCCCGGCGCCTCGGTCGAGTTCGACGTGACGGCGCCCCTCAGTGCCGTCGTACGCCCGCTCTGACGCCCCGTTCCTGCGAGTTTGGTCGTTCTTTTCGCGACACGCCCCGCGAGTGAGGGAAAGCGACGCGTGACGCGCATAGCGTCGCATTCAGGAAATACATACTGAGCATAACTTTAAGCTTCTACTAGAGGTTGAGAGTTTCCAGCGGAGGCCGACGTGTCAACAAACCAGAACTATCTCGCCGTGATCAAGGTCGTCGGCATCGGCGGCGGCGGCGTGAATGCGGTGAACCGCATGATCGAGCTCGGACTCCGCGGAGTCGAGTTCATCGCCATCAACACCGACGCGCAGGCTCTGCTCATGAGCGACGCCGACGTCAAGCTCGATGTCGGCCGCGAACTGACACGCGGCCTCGGCGCCGGAGCCGACCCCGAGGTGGGTCGCCGCGCGGCGGAGGACCACGCGGATGAGATCGAGGAGGCCCTCGCGGGCGCCGACATGGTCTTCGTCACGGCGGGCGAGGGCGGCGGTACCGGCACGGGCGGCGCGCCAGTCGTCGCACGCATTGCCAAGTCGATCGGTGCGCTGACCATCGGTGTCGTGACGCGCCCCTTCGGCTTCGAGGGCAAGCGTCGCGCGGCCCAGGCCGAGCTCGGCATCGCCGCGCTCAAGAGCGAGGTCGACACCCTCATCGTCGTGCCCAACGACCGCCTGCTCGAGATCAGCGACCGCGGCATCAGCTTCCTCGAGGCCTTCGCGACGGCAGACCAGGTGCTCCTCGCGGGTGTCCAGGGCATCACGGACCTCATCACGACCCCCGGCCTCATCAACCTCGACTTCGCCGACGTCAAGTCGGTCATGCAGGGCGCCGGTTCCGCGCTCATGGGCATCGGCTCCTCCCGGGGTGCCGATCGGGCCATCAAGGCTGCCGAGCTTGCCGTCGCGTCCCCCCTGCTCGAGGCGAGCATCGATGGCGCCCACGGTGTGCTGCTCTCTGTGCAGGGTGGCTCGAACCTCGGCATCTTCGAGATCAATGACGCAGCGAAGCTCGTGCAGGAGGCGGTCCACCCCGAGGCCAACATCATCTTCGGTGCCGTCATCGACGACACGCTCGGCGACGAGGTTCGCGTCACGGTCATCGCGGCTGGCTTCGATGGGGGAGAACCCGTCATCAAGCGCCAGGGCCACCGCTCGAACTTCGTCGATCCGTCCTCCGAGGATTCGGCGCCTGCTGCCAACTCGTCCTCGTCCTCATCGTCATCCGAGCGAGAGGGCTCCCCGTCCTCGAACTGGTCCGCTGAGCCGGAGCTCCCCAAGGCGCCCAGCGACCCGGTGTTCGACGACAATAACGACAGTCTCGACATCCCCGACTTCCTGAAGTGACGGTTCCCGACCCACTGTCATCGACTCCAGACCCTCGGCTCGCCGAGCGTCTCGACGCGGTGCGGTCTGGAATCGCGGATGCCGCGGCATCCGCCGGTCGCAGCGCCGATGACATCACGCTCATCGTCGTCACGAAGTTCCACCCCGTCTCGCTCATGCGGCAGCTCTCGCAGCTCGGCGTGCGCGACGTGGGGGAGAACCGGCACCAGGAGGCGCAGGAGAAGTTCGCCGAACTCGGCGACGCGGGGCTCCGCTGGCATTTCGTCGGCCAGCTGCAGGGCAAGAAGGCAAAGGCAGTGCGCCAGTACGCGGATGTCATCCACTCCGTCGATCGCGCGTCGCTGGTCGACGCGCTCTCGCGCGACGATGGCCGTGTCGTGGAGTGTTTCGTGCAGCTCAACCTGACCGATGACCCCGGCCGCGGTGGCGTCGCGGAACCCGACCTCGAGGCCCTCGTCGAGAGGGTCCTCGAGAGCGAGGCCCTGCGCCTGCGCGGTGTCATGGCGGTGGCTCCCCTCGATGAGGATCCCGCCTCGGCGTTCGCGCGGGTGCGTGAGGCCTCGGAGCGGGTGCGGCGGCTCGCGCCCCACGCCGATGCGATCTCTGCGGGCATGTCGCACGACTATGCCGCCGCCATCCGCGAGGGCGCGACACACCTCAGGATCGGCACGGCAATCACGGGAAACCGGCCGACGCCGGGTTAATCTCAAGACGAGACGCGCAACGACCAGGAGGCTCAGAACCAATGGCTAATCCACTTCGCAAGACGATGGTGTACCTCGGCCTTGCCGATGAGGAATTCGACTACGAGGAGCAGCCGGCCAACGCTGCGCCTGCCCCGGTCCAGCAGCACGCCGCCCCGGCGCCCGCTCCTGTTCCTGCCCAGAATTCAGCCCAGCGTGCGCCCGTGACGCCTCTTCGTCGCCCCGCGCCCGCTCGAGTGGTGGGACCCACTGAAATGAACGAGATCCTCACTGTCCACCCCCGCCAGTACAAGGACGCCCAGGTCATCGCAGAGAGCTTCCGCGAGGGCATCCCGGTCATCATCAACCTGTCCCAGATGAGTGAGCCGGATGCGCGTCGCCTCGTCGACTTCGCGAGTGGCCTCTCGCAGGGCCTCTACGGCAAGATCGAGCGTGTGACCTCGAAGGTCTTCCTGCTGTCGCCCGCCCACGTCGCCGTCAGCGGTGACCAGGGTCACAGTGATGACGCAGAGGCGCTGTACGGCCAGCAGTAGGCTCTCGCTACGGCAATAGAATTGCCGCGCGGCGTTCCGCCCGTCGGGCCTCGCGCCCCGTCGCATCCCGACTCCCGGGCCGCCCTTGAGCGGCGACGGAGCGGGGCGGGCTCTCCCTCTGCATCCCCAGGTGGTCCATGATCCTCGTCGTTCTGCTCACAATCGCCTACATGGCCCTGTTCGTCTACTTCCTGGTGATGTGGGCACGGTTCGTGCTCGAGCTCGTGACCGTGTTCTCCCCGCGGTGGCGGCCGACGGGCGCACTGCTCGTGGTCGCCGAGGGTGTCTACACGCTGACGGATCCACCAGTGCTCTTCACCCGGCGACTCGTGCCTCCCGTTCGCTTCGGTGGCATCTCGCTCGATTTCGCCTGGAGCATCGTGATGCTCGTGGTGTTGGTGTTGCTCTATGTCGTCTCTTGGGGTCGCCAATTGGCGGCTTACCTGTAATCTAGTGATCGTCCGCTGCGCCCTTCGGTCAGCCCAGTGGGTGGACAGCAGGCACTGATAGCGTTCACGCTCGACGGCACTGTCGATCGACAAGAGAATTTTCAGAGGTGACGAGAATGGCCCTTACGCCTGAAGACGTAGTCAACAAGCGGTTCCAGCCGACCAAGTTCCGCGAGGGCTACGACCAGGACGAGGTGGATGACTTCCTCGACGAGGTCGTCGTCGAGCTTCGTCGCCTAGGCCAGGAGAACGAGGAACTGCGCCAGCGTCTCGTGGCGAGCGAGTCGCGCATCTCTGAGCTCCAGCGCAGCGGTGGTGGCGAGCAGCAGCAGGCCGCCGCGGCCGCGCCGAGCTACACCGAGCCCGTGGCTGCTCCTGCTCCCGAGCCCGTCGCGCCCGTCGCAGCGGCGCCGGCACCGGCCCCTGCGGCCGAGGCGGCTCCCGCCTTCGACGAGACCGGCAGCACCAACAACCTCCTCCAGCTGGCTCGCCGCCTGCACGAGGAGCACGTCCGCGAGGGCATCGAGAAGCGCGATGCACTCATCGCCGAGGGCCAGTCGACCGCAGCACGCCTCATCTCCGAGGCCGAGGCCGAGCACGGCCGCAAGGTCACCGAGCTTGAGCAGCAGCGCACGGCGCTCGAGTCGCAGATCGAGGAGCTCCGTTCCTTCGAGCGCGACTACCGCAGCAACCTCAAGAGCTACATCGAGGGGCAGCTGCGCGAGCTCGAGTCCGTCGACGCCGTGAACACGGGAGCGAGCGCTCCCCAGGCATCGGGTGACTTCGGTGGCGGCGACTACGGCGTGCCGGCCAACCAGCCGCCCGCCAGCTACCAGGGCTTTGTCGGCAACTGAGTCGGCCGCTCCCTCTCGTCAGTCCCGCCTGAGCCTCAAGGCCATCGCCGCGCTGGTCTGCACCGCACTTCTCGTCTACGGTGCAGACCAGCTCAGCAAGGCATGGGTCGTCTCGACCCTGACCGAGCGTGCGAGCGTGCCCGTGCTCGGCGACCTGCTGCATTTCACCTTCGTCCGCAATCCCGGCGCTGCCTTCTCGCTGGCAAGCGGGGCGACCTGGATCTTCTCGATCGCGGCTGCGGTCGTCACGGTCGTGATCGTGGTCCTCGCCCGTCGCATCCGTGCCCTCAGTTGGGCCCTCGTGTTCGGGATGCTGCTCGGTGGAGTGCTCGGTAACCTCACTGACCGCCTCGTGAGGGAGCCGTCCTTCGGCATGGGCCACGTGATCGACTTCATCGAGGTCTGGGGCTTCCCCGCTATCTTCAACATCGCCGACATCTTCATCGTGTCGAGCATGGGCCTCTTCGTGATCCTCACGCTTCGTGGCATCGGTCTCGATGGCACCCGCGAGCTCCCCGCGTCGAGGGCGGGCGCGGGCGTTGACGCCGGCACGGATGGCGAGCGCGACTGATCATGGAGAGTCGCAGTCTTCCGGTACCTGACGGGCTCGTGGGGGAGCGTGTCGATGCCGCCCTGTCGAAGCTCATGGGGTTCTCCCGCACCTTCGCGGTCGAGGTCGTCGAGGCCGGGGGAGTGCGGGTCGACGGCGTGCCCGTCGCGAAGTCCGATCGGCTGAGGGCGGATGCCTGGCTCGAGGTCGAATGGACCCCCCGCTCTGCCCCGACGATCGAACCCACTCTCGTGCCCGGTTTCGGCATCGTGCACGACGATGACGACATCGTCGTGATCGACAAGCCCGTCGGCGTCGCCGCGCATCCCTCCGTCGGGTGGACCGGACCCACCGTGCTCGGCGCCCTCGCGGGTGCCGGCTATCGCATCTCGACCTCGGGGGCGGCCGAGCGCGCGGGCATTGTGCACCGCCTCGACGCCGGCACGAGCGGGCTCATGGTCGTCGCCAAGTCGGAGCGGGCGTATTCGGAGCTCAAGCGCGCGTTCCACGATCGCGAGGTCGACAAGGTCTACCACGCGGTCGTGCAGGGGCACCCTGACCCGCTGCGGGGAACGATCGACGCGCCCATCGGGCGGCACCCCTCCTCGGCGTGGAAGTTCGCGGTTGTGGCCGGTGGCAAGGATTCCGTCACGCACTACGAGACGCTCGAGGCCTTCCCGTCGGCGTCGCTGCTCGAGGTGCACCTCGAGACGGGGCGGACTCACCAGATCCGGGTGCACATGGCGGCCCAGCGGCATCCCTGTGTCGGTGATGCCATGTACGGCGCAGACCCCACCCTGTCGGCGCGACTCGAGCTCTCCCGCCAGTGGCTTCACGCCATGCGGCTCGGCTTCCGCCACCCCGCGAGCGGCGAGCCGGTGGAGTTCGAATCCACGTATCCGGCCGACCTGCAGCACGCGCTCGACGTGCTCCGCTCCTCCTGATCGGAGCGGCTGGGCGGCGGCGTCGGTGCTCGGCCGTAGACTGAGAGACCACCCGAGCAGACGCCTGAACAAGACGGAGAAGCAGTGCCCGCGAGCAGCGATTCCTTCGTGCACCTGCACGTGCACAGCGAGTATTCGATGCTGGATGGAGCGGCCCGTGTGAAGCCCCTCATCGAGGCGGCGGTCGAGCAGGGGATGCCCGCTGTCGCCGTGACCGACCACGGCAACGTCTTCGGCGCCTACGACTTCTGGAAGACCGCGACGGCGGCGGGAATCAAGCCCATCATCGGCACCGAGGCCTACCTCACGCCCGGCACCCACCGCAGTGACAAGACCCGAATCAAGTGGGGCGACGGCGGCGGCGACGACGTCTCGGGCGCGGGTGCCTACACGCACATGACACTCCTCAGCGAGACGAACGAGGGGCTGCACAACCTCTTCCGCCTCTCGTCGAAGGCCTCGCTCGAGGGCTACTACTTCAAGCCCCGCATGGATCGCGAACTGCTCTCGCAGTACGGCAAGGGACTCATCGCCACAACGGGGTGCCCGAGCGGTGAGGTGCAGACGCGCCTTCGTCTCGGACAGTACGACGAGGCGGTCAAGGCCGCCGCAGATTTCCGAGACATCTTCGGCCGCGAGAACTTCTTCGCCGAGATCATGGACCACGGGCTCGGCATCGAGCGGCGCATCATGAGTGACCTCCTTCGCCTGGCCAAGGACCTCGGCCTGCCGCTCGTCGCGACGAACGACCTCCACTACACCCACGCGCACGACGCCACGAGCCACGCGGCGCTCCTGTGCGTGCAGTCGGGCACGACGCTCGACGACCCGAAGCGCTTCAAGTTCGACGCCGACGAGTTCTACCTCAAGTCGGCGAGCCAGATGCGCACCCTCTTCCGTGACCATCCCGAGGCCTGCGACAACACCCTGTTGATCGCGGAACGCTGCGAGGTCGCCTTCGATGAGTCGGCGAACTACATGCCGCGCTTCCCCGTGCCCGAGGGCGAGACGGAAGACACGTGGTTCGCCAAGGAGGTCGAGAAGGGGCTCCACTACCGCTATCCGGACGGAATTCCCGACGATGTCCGGCGCCAGGCGGAGTATGAGAAGCAGGTCATCATCCAGATGGGCTTCCCCGGCTACTTCCTCGTCGTCGCAGACTTCATCAACTGGTCGAAGGAGAACGGCATCCGCGTCGGGCCGGGGCGTGGCTCCGGTGCGGGTTCCATGGTCGCCTACGCGATGCGAATCACCGACCTCGACCCCCTGAAGCACGGCCTCATCTTCGAGCGCTTCCTGAATCCTGACCGTGTATCGATGCCTGACTTCGACGTCGACTTCGACGACCGTCGCCGCGGCGAGGTCATCAAGTATGTGACCGAGAAGTATGGCGACGAGCGCGTCGCGCAGATCGTCACCTACGGCACCATCAAGGCCAAGCAGGCGCTCAAGGACTCCTCGCGCGTGCTGGGCTTCCCCTTCGGTATGGGTGAGAAGCTGACGAAGGCGATGCCGCCGCCCATCATGGGCAAGGACATCCCCCTCACCGGCATCTTCGACAAGGCGCACCCTCGCTACAAGGAGGCCGCAGACATCCGTGCGGTCGTCGAGACCGATCCCGAGGCCAAGACCGTCTTCGACACGGCGCTCGGGCTCGAGAACCTCAAGCGCCAGTGGGGCGTGCACGCCGCGGGCGTCATCATGTCGAGCGATCCGCTGATCGACATCATCCCGCTCATGAAGCGGGAGCAGGACGGCCAGATCGTCACCCAGTTCGACTATCCCGCCTGCGAGGCCCTTGGCCTCATCAAGATGGACTTCCTCGGGCTGCGAAACCTCACGATCATCTCCGACGCGCTCGAGAACATCGAGACCAACCGCGGCGAGACACTCGACCTCGAGACCCTCACGCTCGACGACCCGGACTCATACGAACTGCTGGCGAGGGGTGACACGCTCGGAGTCTTCCAGCTCGACGGTGGCCCCATGCGCGGGCTGCTGCGGCTCATGAAGCCCGACAACTTCGAAGACGTCTCGGCCGTCATCGCGCTCTATCGCCCCGGCCCCATGGGCGCCGACTCCCACACGAACTACGCGCTGCGCAAGAACGGGCTGCAGGACATCACTCCGATCCATCCGGAGCTCGAGGAGCCGCTGCGCGAGATCCTCGATGGCACCTACGGCCTCATCATCTACCAGGAGCAGGTGATGGCCATTGCCCAGAAGGTCGCCGGCTTCTCGCTCGGCCAGGCCGACATCCTGCGGCGCGCGATGGGCAAGAAGAAGAAGTCCGAGCTTGACAAGCAGTATGAGGGCTTCAGCAACGGCATGAAGGAGCGCGGCTTCTCCGAGCCCGCGATCAAGGCGCTCTGGGACATCCTGCTGCCCTTCTCCGACTACGCCTTCAACAAGGCGCACTCGGCTGCCTACGGCGTCATCTCCTACTGGACGGCCTATCTCAAGGCGCACTATCCCGCCGAGTACATGGCGGCGCTCCTCACGAGCGTCGGCGACTCCAAGGACAAGCTGGCAATCTACCTCAACGAGTGCCGCCGCATGGGCATCAAGGTGCTCCCGCCCGACGTGAACGAGTCGATCGGCTTCTTCGCCGCCGTCGGTGACGACATCCGCTTCGGCCTCGGGGCCGTTCGCAACGTGGGATTCTCCGTCGTCGAACTTATCCGGGGCGCGCGTGAGGAGAAGGGCCGCTTCACGTCCTTCGACGACTTCCTCAAGAAGGTTCCCATCGGCGTTGCCAACAAGCGCACGATCGAGTCGCTCATCAAGGCGGGCGCCTTCGATTCGCTCGGCCACACGCGCAGGGCGCTCTTCGAGATCCACGAGGATGCCACGGAAGCCGCGGTGCGCGAGAAGCGTGCGGAGGCCAACGGCCAGGTCGGTTTCGACTTCGACAACCTCTGGGACGAGCCGCAGGCGGCCAACACGGTGCCGGATCGGCCCGAATGGTCGAAGGGCGACAAGCTCGCCTTCGAGCGCGAGATGCTGGGACTGTACGTCTCCGACCATCCGCTGGCGGGCCTGGAGCTCCAGCTGGCAAAGCACGCGAGCGTGACGATTGCTGAGATCCTCGCGGGCGAGACCGTGCACGACGGTGAGACCGTGACGATCGCCGGGCTCATGACGAGCGTGCAGCATCGCACCGCCCGCAATTCGGGCAACCAGTACGGCCTCGTCACGGTCGAGGACTTCGGCGGCGAGATCACCGTCATGTTCCTCGGCAAGACCTACCAGGAGTTCTCGCCGGGGCTCACCCCGGACTCGATCGTCGTCATCCGCGCCCGCGTGAGCCAGCGCGACGACGGAGTGAACCTCCACGCGAACAGCATGTTCGTCCCCGACACGGGGGCGAGCCTCGGTTCCGGCCCGCTCATGATCTCGGTGCCCGAGGTCCGGGCGACGACAGAGGTCGTCTCGGCCTTGGGCGACGTGCTCATCCGGCACGCGGGCGAGACCGAGGTGCGCCTCAAGCTCATCAAGGGCAGCACGGCACGGATGTTCGAGGTTCCCTATCCCGTCTCGGTCACGGCCGACCTCTATGGCGAGCTGAAGTCGCTGCTGGGGCCGGCCTGCCTCAGCTGAACCGGCGGCAGCGGGGGAGACGCGACGACGGCGGCTAGAGTGGTGTGGCCATGATCCAGACCATCGACCTGCGGAATCAGCGACCGGATACCGCGACGCTTCTCGCCCTCATTCCCCGCGCCATCACGGATGTGTCGGCCGCCTCATCGATCGCGCAGGAGCTGATCGACGACGTGCGCAGCCGGGGCAGTGCTGCGCTCCTCGACCAGGCCGAGCGCCTCGACCGGGTGCGGCCACAGCAGGTGCGGGTTCCCGCATCCGAGATCGCGGCGGCCGTTGACTCCCTGCCAACGGATGTTCGGGACGCCCTCGAGTCGGCGATCGAGCGGGTGCGGGCGGCAAGCGAGGCGCAGGTGCCGGCTCCCGTCACGACGAGGCTCGGCGCAGGGGCGTCCGTCGTCCAGCGCTGGGCGCCCGTGCGCCGCGTCGGTCTCTACGTTCCCGGGGGCAAGGCGGTCTACCCATCGAGCGTCGTCATGAACGTGGTGCCCGCGCAGGTTGCGGGCGTCTCCTCCGTGGCACTCGCGTCCCCGCCGCAGCAGCAGTTCGGCGGTTCCGTGCACCCCACGATCCTTGGCGCAGCGGGGCTCCTGGGTGTCGATGAGGTCTATGCCATGGGTGGTGCTGGCGCAATCGGCGCTTTCGCCTACGGCGTTGCGGATGCGGGCCTCGAGCCCGTCCAACTGATCACCGGGCCGGGCAACGTGTTCGTCGCGGCGGCCAAACGGCTCGTCCGCGGGCAGGCTGGCATCGATTCCGAGGCGGGCCCGACAGAGATCCTGATCATCGCGGATGACTCGGCGGATGCGTCGATCGTCGCGGTCGACCTCATCAGCCAGGCCGAGCACGACGAGCTTGCGGCAGCCGTGCTCGTCACGGACTCGCCGGCCCTCGCGTCGAAGGTCGAGGACGAACTCGCGCGCCTCGTTCCCCAGACGGCTCACCGGGAGCGTGTTGCTGAGGCGCTCAGTGGTCGCCAGTCCTCCATCGTCCTCGTGGACGACCTTGCGGTCGCCGCCGACTTCAGCAACGCCTACGGACCAGAGCACCTCGAGCTGCAGGTGGCCGATGTCGACACCCTGCTCGAATCGATCGAGAGTGCGGGAGCGATCTTTGTCGGCCGCTATTCGCCCGTGAGCCTCGGTGACTATCTCGCGGGTTCGAACCATGTGCTGCCCACGGGTGGCCAGGCTCGTTTCGCGGCGGGCCTCGGCGCTTACACCTTCCTTCGCCCGCAGCAGGTCGTGCGCTACGACGAAGCGGGTCTGCGCGATGTCGAGCGGCGAATCGTGGCCCTTGCGACGGCCGAGGACCTGCCCGCCCACGCCGCGGCCGTCACGGCTCGCTTCGCCGGGGGCGAGCCTCCGCAGGGCTGACGCTTTCCCCATTCCAGCGGCTCGTTGCGACGCATCCGAGTCGCCGGGGCCTATCCTTGGGGCACCATGTTCTGCCCTTTCTGTCGCCACCCCGATTCCCGAGTCATCGATTCCCGCACGAGCGACGACGGCCTCTCGATCCGTCGCCGTCGGCAGTGCCCCGAGTGCGGGCGCCGCTTCAGCACGACTGAGACGGCGAGCCTGAGCGTGGTCAAGCGCAACGGGGTGCTTGAGCCCTTCAGCCGCGAGAAGGTCGTCGCGGGAGTTCGCAAGGCGTGCCAGGGCCGGCCCGTGACCGACACCGATCTCGCGCTCCTGGCGCAGCGCGTCGAAGAGGCGATCCGAGCGACGGGCGCGTCCCAGATCGAGGCCAACGACATCGGGCTCGCGATCCTTCCTCCGCTTCGGGAGCTCGACGAGGTTGCGTACCTGCGTTTCGCCAGCGTATACCAGGCGTTCGAGTCGCTCGACGACTTCGAGTCCGCGATCGGCCAGCTCCGCTCCGAGCACGAGTCCGAGTAGGGCCGAGCGAGGAGCCCGACGCTGGTGCTGCGTGTTCGATGGCGCCGGAGTCCGGACATGGCACGGGAATACGGATGTCGCGGCACAGGTTGCGACCAGCATGAGTAACGCAATCAAGGTCGACGTGTGGTCCGACATCCAGTGCCCGTGGTGCTACATCGGCAAGCGCCGTTTCGAGCAGGCGCTTGAGCGGTTCGACGGCGAGGTTGAGATCGAATACCACTCCTTCGAGCTGTCTCCCGATACCCCGGTGGACTACGACGGCACGCCGGCCGAGTACCTGTCGCAGCGCAAGGGTCTCTCGATGGAACAGACTCAGGGCATGCTCCGCCAGGTGACGGCGGTCGCGGAGAGCGTTGGCCTCGATTACGACTTCGATCGCGTGCACCAGACCAACACGGTGAAGGCGCACGAGTTGCTCCACTACGCCAAGTCGAAGGGTCGCCAGGCGGAGCTCAAGGAGCGGCTGCTCGAGGCCTATTTCGTGAAGGGCGAGCATGTCGGCCGCGTCGAGTCGCTCGCGGATATCGCTGCCGAGCTCGGTTTCGATCGCGACGAGGTTGTTCGCGTGCTGGAGTCGGGTGAGTTCACGCCGGCCGTGAAGGCGGATGTCGCACAGGCCGCCGCGTACGGCATCCAGGGTGTGCCGTTCTTCGTCTTTGATGGCAAGTACGGCGTCTCTGGTGCGCAGGAGGCGTCGACCTTCGAGCAGGTGCTCCGCCAGGTGCGTGAGGAGGCGGCGGCGTGACGGATGCGCCGAAGCTGACGGTGCTTGGCGACCCGGATGCGCTCGCATGCGAGGGAGACGCCTGCGTCATCCCGAAGCTGGAGGAAGAGGGCGGTCCTAGGCCGGGTCGGTGATGTCGGCAACGGTGGCGCCGAGGGCTGCGACGAGCGCGTCGGCGTCGACGAACAGCGTTACCCCGTGTTCTCCGCCACCGAGCGAGACCCGCTTGCCGAGCATCCGTTCGTCCGCATAGACGGGCCACGCGGTCGTGCTACCGAGGGGTGTGATGGTGCCGCGTTCGTAGCCGGTCGCATCGTAGGCGAGCTGCGCGTCGGGGAGCGAGAGCTTGTTGACTCCGACGATGGCCCGGAGCTTGGCCCACGAGATCTGGCGATCACCCGGCACGAGGGCGAAGGCGAAGGTGCCGTCCTTCCGTTTCACGACGAGGCTCTTGACCACAAATGAGGGGTCGACGCCGAGGGATGTCGCGGCCTCGGCCAGGCTCGTCGCGGGCCCTCGCTCGACGAACTCCACGTCGAGGCCGAGCTGTTCGGCGGCGGCGGCCACGCGCGCCCTTCCTGTGAGTGCTGTCATGCTCTCGCGCTGCTTTCTGGGAGAATCGTGGGGTGACTGTTCTCGACGCTACCGTTTCCCGCCCGGCTGACGCCGCTGCGGCCGGTCGCGCGCCGCTGCGTATCGGTCGCCTGGAGCTCGATGTCCCTGTCGTGCTGGCGCCCATGGCGGGCATCACTAACACGGCGTTCCGCAGGCTGTGCCGCGAGTTCGGTGCTGGCCTGTATGTGAGCGAGATGATCACGAGCCGCGCCCTGGTGGAGCGCACGCCCGCGAGCATGCGGCTGATCACCCACCATGAGTCTGAGACGCCCCGCAGCATCCAGCTCTATGGCGTCGATCCGAAGACGGTTTCTGAGGCGGTCACGATGCTGGTCGCCGAAGACCGGGCAGACCATATTGACCTGAACTTCGGATGCCCAGTGCCCAAGGTGACCCGCAAGGGCGGCGGATCCGCGCTCCCGTGGAAGACGGGCCTGTTCCGCGACATCGTGTCGGGCGCGGTCAAGGCTGCGGGCGATGTCCCCCTGACGATCAAGATGCGCAAGGGCATCGACGCGGATCACCTCACGTATCTCGAGGCGGGCCGCATCGCTGAGGATGCCGGAGTTGCCGCCGTCGCCCTGCACGCTCGCACGGCCGCCGAGTTCTACAGCGGTCACGCTGACTGGTCGGCGATCGAGAAGCTCAAGCAGGTCGTGACGAGTGTTCCGGTGCTGGGCAACGGTGACATCTGGTCGGGTGACGATGCGGTGCGCATGGTCGAGCAGACCGGATGCGACGGGGTTGTCGTCGGTCGCGGATGCCTCGGGCGCCCGTGGCTCTTCGGCGACCTGGTGGCGGCGTTCAACGGCCAGCGTGATGTTGCGCGTCCCGGCCTGGGGGTCGTCGCGCAGACGGTGCGCCGCCATGCCGAGTTGTTGGGGGAGTTCTTCGGCAGCGAGGAGTGGGCCTGCCGCGACATCCGCAAGCACATGTCCTGGTACTTCAAGGGCTATCCGGTGGGGGGAGACATCCGCACCCGCCTGGCCACGGTCGAGAGCTTCGCCCAGATGGACGACATCCTCGGCGAGCTCGACTGGAGCACGCCGTACCCGGGGGAGGGCGCTGAGGGCCCTCGCGGCCGCGCCGGCACCCCAAAGCGTCCCGCGCTGCCGCAGGGTTGGCTCGACAGCCGCGAGCTCGACGAGGCCGCGGCCTGCGAGGTCGCCGGGGCCGAACTGGATTCCAGTGGTGGTTGAGACGAGTGCCGTCGAGCCGGGCCTTGCTGCCCAGGGCTACGGCGAGCACGACATCGCACGCTTCCTTCCCGAGGAGCACTACTCGCGCCGCAGCGACTTCGCCCGCGACCGCGCCCGGCTGCTCCACTCGAGTGCGCTTCGTCGCCTCGCCGCCAAGACGCAGGTGCTGAGCCCGACGCAGGGAGCCGATTTCGCTCGCAACCGCCTCACGCACTCACTCGAGGTCGCGCAGGTGGGGCGGGAGCTCGCGACGGCGCTCGGCTTGAACCCGGATGTCGTGGACACCGCCTGCCTCGCCCACGACCTGGGGCATCCGCCCTTCGGTCACAATGGCGAGCGCGCGCTCAACGCCTGGGCGTCCGACATCGGGGGCTTCGAGGGCAACGCGCAGACGTTGCGCCTGCTGACGCGCCTCGAGCCGAAGGTCTTCGGGGATGACGGGCGCGCCTACGGCCTGAACCTCACGCGGGCGAGCCTCGACGCGAGCTGCAAGTACCCCTGGCCAGACACGCGTTCGGTCGCCGACCCGAGCGGGCGGGCCAAGTTCGGCTTCTACAAGGATGACGTCGCGGCCTTCGAATGGCTGCGGGAGGGCGCGCCCGATGGTCGTCTCTGCATCGAGGCGCAGGTCATGGACCTCTCCGACGACATCGCGTACTCGGTGCACGATTTCGAGGACGCGATCTTCGGCGGCTACATCGACGTGCGGGCGCTCGGTGCAAGGGTCGACCACGACGAACTCGTCGATTCCATGTTCGAGTGGATCGGCGGTGAGCTGAGCCATGATGAGCTCATCGACGCCTTCGACCGGTTGGACAACCTCGATGTCTGGATCGATTCCTGGGACGGCAGTCGCCTCGCGCAGGGGCGGCTCAAGAACCTGACGAGCCAGCTGATCGGCCGGTTCGCGGCCGGGGCGGTGCAGGCAACGCACGATGCCTACCCGCAGGCGAGCCTCATCCGCTTCGGTGCCGATGTGGTGGTGCCGCGGGAGATCCGTGCGGAGATCGCCGTGCTGAAGGGCATCGTGGCGGCCTTCGTGATGTCGAAGAACACCCGGCAGCCCATCTACGCGCAGCAGCGGGAGATCCTGACGAGTGTCGCCGATGTGCTCTACGCTTCGGGGCCGAGCGCGCTCGATCCGGGCTTCGCTGCCGACTGGGCCACGGCGGCCGATGACGCGGCCCGCAAGCGGGTCGTCGTCGACCAGGTGGCGAGCCTCACCGACCAGTCGGCCATGAGCTGGCACGACCGACTCGTCGGCTCCTAGCAACCCCCAGCAACCCGGCGGTTCCACATCCGCCATACGCCGACGCCATATCCGTCGTCCCTCCGCGGCAAGGGAACGGTCGCAGGCCCTGCCCGCCGCGCTCAGTAGGATTGCGACATGGCCGGTCTCATTCGTCGTAGCGACATCGATGAGGTGCGGGCGAGGGTCAACATCGCGGATGTCGTCGGCGACTATGTGACGCTCAAGGGCGCCGGTGTCGGCTCGCTGAAGGGCCTCTGCCCCTTCCACGACGAGCGGAGCCCGAGCTTCCATGTGCGTCCGCAGGTGGGTCGCTATCACTGCTTCGGCTGTGGTGAGGACGGCGACATCTTCACCTTCCTGCAGCGTATGGACCACGTCTCCTTCTCCGAGGCGGTCGAACTCATGGCGCAGCGTATCGGCTTCGAGCTGCACTACGAGGATGGCGGCACCGCGTCCAAGGACCACGGCAACCGTGCCCGCTTGATCGCGGCGAACACGGCGGCGGCCGAGTACTTCACCGCCCAGCTTGGCACGCCGGAGGCTGAGCCTGCCAGGCGTTTCCTGGGCGAGCGCGGTTTCGACGCCGCGGCGGCGGCCCGCTTCGGGGTGGGCTTCGCGCCCAAGAGCTTCGACGCCCTCGGCAAGCACCTCAAGGGCCTCGGTTTCACGGAGCTCGAGCTCGTGACATCCGGCCTGGTCAGCAAGAACGACCGCGGCAGCACCTACGACCGCTTCCGCGGCAGGCTGGTGTGGCCGATCCGGGATGTCACGGGGCAGACCCTCGGCTTCGGCGCCCGACGGCTGCTCGACGATGACCAGGGACCCAAGTACCTCAACACCCCAGAGACGCCGATCTATCACAAGTCGCAGGTGCTCTATGGGCTCGACCTTGCGAAGCGCGACATCTCCCGCGGCAAGCAGGTCGTGGTGGTGGAGGGCTACACGGATGTCATGGCCTGCCACCTCGCGGGCGTCACGACGGCGGTCGCCACCTGTGGCACCGCGTTCGGCGTGGACCACATCAAGGTGGTGCGGCGGGTGCTCGGCGATTTCGATACGGTGGATTCGACGGCGCTCGGTGAGGTCGTGTTCACCTTTGACCCGGACGAGGCTGGCCAGAAGGCTGCGAGTCGCGCCTTCGCCGAGGAGCAGCGCTTCGCCGCCCAGACCTATGTCGCCGTGGCGCCGGAGGGGCTCGACCCCTGCGATCTTCGCCTCAAGCGCGGTGACGACGCCGTGCGCCTGCTCATCGCGGGCAAGAAGCCCATGTTCGAGTTCATGGTGCGGCGCACGCTGGCCCGCTTCGATCTCGACACGGTTGAGGGGCGGGTCGCGGGTCTTCGGGCCGCGGCGCCGATCGTCGCGGGCATCCGTGACCGTGCCCTCAGCATCGGCTACGTTCGCACGCTCGCGGGCTGGCTGGGCATGGACCCCGACGAGGTCGGTCGCGCGGTCACGGCAGCCCAGCGTCGCTCCCAGTCGGAGCAGAAGGTGAGCGACGGGCCCGAACGCGGTCCGGGTACGCAGCAGCCAGCCGAAGCGGTGACGGATGCTGGCCCCTCGATCTCGCAGCTGCCGAACGACCCGGCAACCCGGCTCGAGCGTGACGCCCTCATGGCGCTCCTGCAGGCACCGCTCGAGGTGGGGCGCGATCTCGCCTCCCGTGTGAGCCAGGCGGCCTTCGCGAATCCGTCGCTCTCCGTCGTGCGCGACGGGATTGCGGCCGCGCTGGGCGAGGGCCCGGCGGGCGATTCCTTCACGGAGCAGGCCTGGCTGGAGAGGGTGCTCGAGGAGGTGCCGGCCCCGTTCCGACGGCTCGTGACGGAGCTGGCCATTGCGCCCCTGCCCGAGCAGTCAGGCCGCGACCTGCGCGTCTACTGCCGGGGCATTGCGACCTCCGTGATCGATCGGGACCTCCTGCGCCAGAAGGCTGAGCTGCTTGGTCGGCTGCAGCGCACGGATTCCACCGCGGAACCGGAACGCTATGGGCAGATCCAGCGGGCGCTCGTGCAGGTCGAGCAGGAACGCCGTTCACTGCGGCAGGACTGACGCGTCGGCAGTAGTCTCGATGGGGCGCGAAGGTTTAGGGACGTGGGATGAAGCGGTTGAACGATGGGGTCGTGGTCGAGGCGAGGGATCTGTCGATCCACTACCGCTCTCGGGATGCGCTGTCGTATCACCTCGCGGTTGACGGGGTCTCCTTCGACATCCTGCCCGGTGACGTGCTGGGCGTCGTGGGGGAGTCGGGCTCCGGCAAGTCCACGCTCGCGCTGACGATCGCCGCGATGGGCGATCGCTATGCCCTCGACGAGAACTCGCCCGAGATCTGCGGCGGCTCACTCCACGTCTACGGCACCGACATGCGGTCCCTGACGCGTCGGCGGCGCGACCGCCTGACGCTCGTGACGGGGTACCTGGCCCAGGATGCCGCCGTGCGGCTGAACCCGCAGCTCACGGTGGGCGAGAACGTCGCCGAGCCGATCTTCCAGCGTGACCGTCGTTTCAGCCAGCGTGAGGCGGCCGAGGCGGTCGCAACGCTCGTGGATGCTGTGCGGCTCCCGCTCAGCATGCTCGAGCGGTATCCCTTCGAACTCAGTAGCGGTCAGCGCCAGCGTGTCGCGCTGGCGCGCGCCCTGATCCTGGAGCCGACGTTCCTCGTCGCCGACGAGCCGACACGAGGCGTGGATGCGACGGTGCGCGACGGCGTCATCGGCGTGCTCCGCGACCTCCAGGAGCAGCGCGGTTTCGCGGCGATGGTCGTTAGTAGCGACCTCGATGTTGTCTCGGCGTTGACGGACCGAGTTGCCGTGCTCGATCGGGGTGTGCTGATCGGCATCGGCGCCATGGATGATTTGCTGGCCGCGCCGCAGCATCCGTACCTGCGTTCACTCGCCGTCGCGCGGAACAAACTCGGCACGCACAAGGCTGTCTCCTGAGCGCTTGGCGCCCTCGAATCAGCAGTGAGGTCTTGTCGATTTGGTGCAGCGCGATTCCTTGATAAAGTAGGCACGCTGTTCCAGCAATCCTCGATAGCTCAATTGGCAGAGCAGCCGGCTGTTAACCGGCAGGTTCTTGGTTCGAGTCCAAGTCGGGGAGCAATACTCAGTGCGCACGATGGGGTTAGGATGATCCTCCCGTGGCGGTTTCTCTCCGCCGATCGTGCGCACTGTCTGTCTCCGGGGGTGGGTTGATGCAAGCGTGGCTGTCTGAGGACACCTCCTTCCCGAACATCGCCCTTGTCGCGGCGGCCCTCGTGGCCCTTGTCGCGATCGCCGGGATCGTCACCAGCCTCGTGCTCGCCGGATCCCGGCGGCGCGTGCGCAGGGACCTCGCTGAGGCCGATCGCGATGTCCTCGACCTCGAACTGAGCCTCGCGGAGCAGGGTGCCAGGCTTCGCATGGTCGGCGAACTGCACGAGGTCGCGATCCACTCGGTGTCGGCGATCGTCGCCCAGGCCGATGGCGCCAGGTACAAGGCCGAGTCCGACCCCGCCGCGGCCGGGCGCGCTGCCGTCGCGATCGGGGACTCCGCCCGCTCCACGCTGGCGGAACTCAGGCGCGTCATGGCGATTGTGCGTCAGGGCGAGGCGGATGCCGTGCGACAGCCCGGCATCAAGACCTCGCGCGAGCTCTTCCGTGTCATGCGCGAAGCCGGCCTCGACATCCGGTTCGAGGAGATTGGTGACCGCTTCGAGTTGAAGCACGGTGCCGAGGTCGCGGTCTTCCGCATCCTGCAGGAAGCCCTCTCCAACGCGCTCAAGTACGGTGGCGAGGGCACCGAGGTGCGGGTGACCTTCCGCTGGTCGGAGGATGGCCTCAACGTGCTGGTCGATGATGACGGCATCCGCGCTGCCACCCGGCGCGCCGGCGATGATCCCAACCGGGTCGCGCGTGACGGCGGCTATTCGATCGATGACGACGCGGCGGCGCTCACCTCGACGCCGAGCGGTCCTGGCATCACCGAGATGCGCGAGCGCACCGAACTCTTCGGCGGCGTGTTCAACGCCTACGTCGTGCCAGGCGTCGGCTTCTCCGTCTCGGCGGCGTTCCCCAACCTTCGCACCGTCAAGGGCGTGCCGGGCACGAACCTCCAGAGCTGAGGTGAGCACTGCCGAGCAGGCCGAGCGTCGAGAGCCGGTCGCCCGAACCGCTGTCAGCGTCGCGCTGGCGGTATCGGCCTACGGCATCTCCTATGGTGCCTTGGGAGTCACAGCCGGTCTGGACGTGTGGCAGGCCTGCGTGCTGAGCCTCGTCATGTTCTCGGGCGGCTCGCAGTTCGCACTCGTCGGGGTCATCGCGGCGGGCGGGGCGGCCGCGGGGCCCGCCGCGATCGCGAGCGCCACCCTCTTGGGAAGCCGCAACGCGATCTATGCCATGCGGATGGGGCCGATCATCGGCAGGGGTTGGGTCCGCAGGCTCGTGGCCGCCCACCTGACGATCGATGAGAGCACCGCCGTCGCCACCGCGCAGAAGGAGTTGACAGAACAGCGCAAGGGGTTCTGGTTGACGGGCATCCTGATCTTCGTCGGGTGGAACATCGCGACCCTCGCGGGGGCGCTCCTCGGCAACGTCATGGGTGACGTCAGCCGTTACGGCCTCGACGCCGCTGCAGCGGCCGCCTTTCTCGGCCTGCTGTGGCCACGCCTGAGCGCCCTGCAGCCGGTCGCCGTCGCGGTCGCCGCGGCGGTCGTCGCGACCGTGCTGACACCGTGGCTTCCGCCGGGCCTGCCCGTCATCGCCGCGGCCCTCGTCGCGGTCATCGTTGGTCTCACGAACTGGGGTGCCCGTTGACGCTCTGGGCCATCGTCATCATCGCGTCGATCGCGGGGCTTGCGGTCAAGATCTCCGGCTATCTCGTGCCTGCCGAGTTCATGGAGCGGGAGAAGCCGTCCAGAGTCGCCGGCCTCCTGACGGTGGCCTTGCTCGCAGCGCTCGTCGCAACGCAGACGCTCGCGAGCGGCCAGCAGGTCGAGGTCGACGCGCGAGTGCCCGCGATCTTTGTCGCCGCGGTGCTCTTCGTCCTGCGGGTGCCGTTCATCCTTGTGATCGTGGCGGCGGCCCTGACGGCGGCCATCATCCGCGCGACGATCGGCGGATGACCGGGGCTTCAGCCCTCGAGGTCGTCGACCCCCGGCATCCAGCTCAGCCCTGGGGTTCCCCAGCCAGCACGCTTGACTGCCTTCGCCGCCGCCTTGCCATTGGCATGGTCCAGCCGGTCGACATAGAGCACGCCGTCGAGGTGGTCGTACTCGTGCTGGAAGATCCGGGCGAGCCAACCATCGGCGGTGAACTCGTAGGGCTGGCCGTCGAGATCGAGGGCGCGCAGGATGATGCGGTGTGCTCTCCGGAGCGGGTAGCGTTCCCCTGGCACCGAGAGGCAGCCCTCCGCCTCCGCCATGTCGTGCAGTGGCACGGTTGAGAGCGGGCTGAGCCACAGCTCCGGGTTGATCGCGACTCCGCGATACTCGATGTCGTCATCGTCGACCCAGCCGTAGACGAAGACGCGCAGCGGCACCCCGACCTGCGGTGCCGCGAGGCCGACGCCGGGCGCGGCATCCATCGTCTCGAACATGTCGTCGACGAGGCTGCGGAGCGCGTCGTCGAAGTCCTTGACAGGCCCTGCGGGGGTGTGGAGTACGGGGTCACCCGTGATGACGATCGGAAGCACGGCCATTCGGCAAGAATATCGTGGTGCCAGCCGGTAGTGTCGTCACGTGCTGCCAGACCTGACCTTTCTCGCGGTGGAGTCCCTCACTCCCTTGCAGTACCTCGGAATCCCCGTCGCACTGCTCGGAGCCGTCTTCCTCGCCGTGGGCGCACAGCTGCAGCACCGCGGCGTTGCCAAGGTCGAGGCTCGCGCGCTGGCCGAGGTCCAGGCGGCGGGAGTTGAGACCCTCGAACCGCTCGCGAAGACGGCCGGGCTCAGCCTGCGACAGCTCGCGCACCTTGCGGCGCGCCCATCCTGGCTCATCGGCACGGCCATGCTCGGGCTCGCAGTCGTGCTCCAGCTGACGAGCCTCTATCTCGCGCCCATCACGCTCGTGCAGCCGCTCGGCGCCGTCGCCCTCGTCATCACCGCCGTGCTCAACGCTCGGGTGTCCAAGGTCAAGCTCGATGGCGTCAGCATCCGCGCGATCGCCTTCTGCGTCGTCGGCGTCGCCCTCTTCGTCGGCGTCGCCGCCTTCACGACGCGCTCCCACCCCGTGAGCGATACGCAGGTGCTGGTGATCCTCGGCATCCTCGCCGTCGTGGCGATCGCGTTCGCCCTGCTCTTCGCCGTGTACCGCAGTCGGCTCAAGGCGCTCATGTACATCCTCGGCGCCGGCATCCTCTATGGCTTCGTCGCGACGCTCGCCAAAGTAGTAATCGACCGCATCAAGACGGGTGATTTCGAGTGGCTCACCTTCGCCGCGCTCATTGCGCTCCTGATCGGCACGGTGCTCGGTGGCTACTTCGTGCAGAACGCCTACTCCTCAGGCCCGCCTGACCTCGTGATCGCCGGCCTCACGGTCGTTGACCCCATCATCGCTGTGACGATCGGCATCGCGGTGCTGGGCGAGGCGAGCGACGCCCACTGGTCGGTGCTCCTCGTCTTCCTTGTCGCGGGCGCCCTCGCGGTGCGCGGCGTGTTCATGCTCGCCCGGCATCATCCACAGTCGCGCGCCTGACCGGGGGATCAGCCACGCCTGCGGTAGGTTGGTTCGAGCTTTTCGCCCCACCCGGGCCGCACCCTGCCGCCAGGCGGTACACCACAAAAAGGAACCCATCCGCGTGCAAGAACACCCAGCAGATCCCGACTCGACGCCCTCGCAGCGGTCGCCGCTGCGCGTGCTGATCGGGTGCGACACCTTTCCCCCCGATGTGAACGGTGCTGCCAATTTCGCCTCACGGCTCGCTGCCGGCCTGACGCAGCGAGGGCACGACGTCGTCGTGGAGGCGCCCGCATTCAGCCGGCGCCACGGTCGCTTCACCGAGGAACACGACGGCGCCAAGTTCAGCGTCCACCGCGTCTACTCGTGGCGCTGGTATCCGCATGACTGGCTGCGCTTTGTGCTGCCGTGGCGGTCGCAGGCCCATGCGGCTCGCATCCTCGACGAGGTCAAGCCCGACGTCGTGCACATCCAGTCGCACATCGTCGTTGGTCGAGGCCTCGCGAGGCAGGCGAGCAAGCGCGGCATCCGTGTCATCGGCACCAATCACTTCATGCCCGAGAACATGATCGAGCACGCGCTGCTGCCGAAGTTCCTGCAGAAGCCCGTCATTCGGGCGGTATGGGCGGATGCCTCACGCACTTTCGCGCTGTGCGCGGCGGTCACGACGCCCACGAAGAAGGCGGCGGCGTTCCTCGAGCACGAGACCACCGTCAAGGGCGTGCACGCGATCTCCTGCGGTATCGACGCGAGCCTCTACACGCCCAGTTTCGAGCAGCCGAAGGAACACCGCATCGTGTTCGTCGGGCGTGTGACGGGGGAGAAGCACATCGACGTGCTCCTGCGTGCCGTCGCGAAGCTCGACCCCGCGCTCGACACCAAGGTCGACATCGTCGGCGGGGGCGACCAGATGAACCAGCTCAAGCAGCTCGCCGCCAGCCTCGGCATCCGCTCCAACGTCAACTTCACCGGGTACGTCAGCGACCAGGAGCTGCGCGACACGCTCACCCGGGCATCCGTCTTCGCCATGCCGTCGATCGCCGAACTGCAGAGCATCGCGACGATGGAGGCGATGGCCTCCGGGCTTCCCGTCGTCGCCGCCGACGCCATGGCGCTGCCCCACCTCGTGCACGACGGCGAGAACGGGTTCCTCTTCGCGCCGGGCGACGCCGACGACCTGGCGGCCAAGCTCACGACCGTGCTGACCTTGCCGTGGGAGCAGACCCTGCGCCTCAAGCGGGCAAGCCTCGCCCTGATCGAACCGCACGACATCGAGCGCACCCTGCGCACCTTCGAGCGGCTCTATCGTGGTGAAGCAGTCACCGACCCCTCCACCGATGTCACGATGGGGGACTCGGCCTGATCACCCGTCGGTGATCGATCGACGCGGAGCATAGGGAACCCTGCCGCCCTCCAGCTCTGCGGACCATGCGGCTCCCAGCGCGAAGAAGCTGTCGACCCCGTAATGCTGCATCCCCTTCTCCAGGCGGCGACGAGCGGTGCGGGGTGTGATGCCGAGTCGCCCTGCGGATTCGTTGAGGCTCAGGCCGGGGCGCATGAGCCGCAGGAGGGGCCCCCAGAGAGGTTCCGTGCTTGCTGCTCGGATGGGAACCGAAACGGCCCAGCACGCATCGAACAGTGCAACGGAGATGGCGACGGCGGCCGGTTCGCTCACGATCGCGACGGTGATCGGAAAGACCTCGCCCCACACAAGCGGCATCGCCACCTGTCCAGAGAATGTGTTTATCCAGAGCCAGGAGGGCACCGGGCTGAGCCAGCGCACGTCCACGCCGAGGTGCGCGTACTTCAGCAGGGCTTCTTCAGGCAGGGCGTCCGGCGGCCGCGGAAGGATGAGGCGCAGGGATCCCTCCAGATTGGCCGCCTTCGTCCACATGCGCTGCTGGTGTTCCGGGGTCATCGCGGGCGGGTTGGGGTCGGGCATCATGCCGAGGACCTGCGGCTGTGCCGTCCCGGAGCGACGTTCGCTGTCGAGCATCCGCTCCAGGGCGTCGGTGCCCGCGAGGGGGCCGCGGAACATCTCCACGCTGTCGCGGTGCCAGGACTCGCCTTCGGAGGGTCCGGCGCCCTCGATGAGCATGCCCCGTAGCTGACTGCTCAACTCCGCGATGGCGAGAAGATCGCGGTGGATTCGTTGCGCGTGCGCGGCCACCTGCTCCTGGATGACGGTTTCCGTGACATCCGCGGGGTTGAGGTACGTGATGCAGGCGCCGTCGAACTGAAGCAGTCCCCTGTCGCGCAGTCGGCTCAACGCTGCGCTCGTCTCCTCCACCGACAGCGCCATGAACTCGGCAAGGTTGTGGACATCAGGGGACCTGTTGCGCAGGGCCCCGTGCAGCAGCACCTCGTCGCTGACGGCGTTGCGGCGCGGGCTCATCGCCTCGTCCCTTCGTCTTCCCTGGATTGATCCTGTCCCGCGTGCGGCCCGGTCTCCACCACGTTGGCACCCCAGGCCACGCCGAGCGAGAACAGCGTCCCCACCCCGTAATGCGCGTAGGCGGCCTCAAGCCTGCGTCGAGCGGTTCGAGGGTTGTAGCGTAGCCGGCGTGACGCCGACTCGAGGGTCTCGCCTTGAAAGAGCAGCCGCAGGAGTGGGGACCATTCGTGGAGGTGCTTGCGGTGGGGGAGCGAACGCCCCGTGGTCCACAGGCGGCTGAAGAGTTCACGCGCAATTCCCGCCATGACGGGGCTCCGTAGCAGCACGAGGCCGTCCGCTCCGGACGCGTCGCCGCCGATAGCGACGTTCGCGGCAGAGTCGACGCAAAGAAAGAGGGGCAGGGATGAATGGACTCGAGCGTCGCCCCCCGCTCCGAAATAGTCCCTCAACCTTGTAGCCGAATCCATGGGGAGAGGCTCCTGGATGAGCGCACGGACCCGCCGGCACGGGTTATCTACGCGGGTGAGGAGGGATCCCAAGCCCGGTGCGGACCGGGTGAAGTCGCTCGCGTTCGGGAACATCGCGCACAGTTCGGGTGGGACTCCATAGTCCGACATCCCGTCAGAGAACAGTTCGAGCCAGCTGGCGTCCGTGGCGGGGTCCCCGCTCCACGTCTCGAGGACGGTCGCGTGCACGATCTCCTCCTCGCCGATGGCCCAGTGCCGCATCCTTTCCGGGAGCACGGTCACCAGCTCAGTGAGGCCGGAAGTGAAGTCGTCCACCTCGCGACGGTGCGAATCGAGGGAACTCTGAATCAGGTCCTTCGGCGAATAGGACGAGTGTGCCGACATCCGTCCTCCTCGTCCCTGTGAGTGATCGAGTCACCCGTCACCGAGCGCGGTCCACTCACTGCGGCAAGTCAACCCCTCATCCCACGATTCGATTGTATCTGCGCGCCGTGATCAGCGATGTGGCGCCGTTGTCAATTCCCTGACTCTGACTGTTTGTGACGCTCATTTGGTGCTCGGACCGCCTGCCGCATCCCTATGGTTGGAACCGATATGCCGGTCTGCGATCCTCCGCCGCCGGGTATCGCCTCCAACCCCCTCGCTCGTGTCGGTGCCGAGCCACGGGCGTTGCCGTGTTGCTCATTCGCCGTTTCGATTCTCCATGGAGTGTGTCCATTGTCCGATCTTCCCCTGCGTGATTCATCCCTCACACCAGTGCAGCGCGACCGGAGGCGCCCGCTCGCCGCGGCAGCTCTGGGCGCCCTGCTCATCGCAGGCCTGGTCGCGCCGACGACGCTCGACACGGGCGTCGCGGCCTCTCCGCTTCGATCGGAGGCGGTGGACGTGCTGGAGGCGGACGCCGTGGACTCCGAGGGAGCACGCCTGGAGGAAGAGTTGCCGCAAGAGGCGACGACGACGCCGGAGCCAGATGGCCTCGTGACGCCCTTGGCTGAGACTGAGGCATCGATGCTGGAGCTGGGCCTCTCGACCCTCGCAGCAGCCCCGCCGGTCACCCCGACGGACGGCCTGATCCTGGTGAAGACGGGTGGAGATCGTTCGACCACGGCAACCAGGCGCACCATCAACGGCCTCGCGGGTGTGGCGCTCCAGCTCTACACCCCGCTGCCGTCTGGCTTGGCCAACATGGCTTCGCCGGTGGATGCCCCCTGGGCGAGCTGCCTCTCCGACATCGATGGTGACTGCTACTTCGTCGTTCCCAACGCGGGCCAGGGACAGGAGAACTACGACAGGCGATTCGTCGTGGTCCAGACCGGTGCCCCCGCGGGGTGGTTCATGAACAGTGAGCTCAAGGTGAGCACTGACGGCTCTGCGCGCGACCAGCCATACCAGTTCCTCACGGCCAAGGTGCGTGCGCAGACCACTGTGACCTCCGGCATCGACTTCATGAAGGATGTGAACACCGACGGGGAGTACCGGTCGCTGGGAACCTGGCAGTCCTCGCTCAACAATCCGAAGTTCATCTGCCGGGTCGGGCTTCGGGTCGCGCTCGTGCTGGATCTCTCCGGTTCCGTGCGGAACACGCTTCCAGAACTCAAGACGGCAGCGACCGGCTTCATCGCCGCCCTGGAGGGGACCGGCTCCTCGGTCGCCCTGTACACCTTCGCCGCCAATGCCCCGAGTGCCAAGGACGACACGGGCCGGAACTATCCCTCGGTCCCGATCGACGGCAACATGGCCATGATCGAGAAGAGGATAAACGCCTACACGGCCGGGGGTGCAACGAACTGGGACTCCGGCATCTACCAGGTCGCCAAATCGAGTGAGCAGTATGACATCGCGCTCGTCGTGACCGATGGCATGCCCACCTACTACAAGATGGACGCCCAGAACCGTGTTGCCGGAAACGGCCTCGACACGAAGATGGTCGAGGTCGAGAGCGCCATCTTCTCGGCGAACACACTGAAGGGAAAGGTCGATCCCGGCGTCGACGGTCACACGGGGACGCGCATGGTTGTGGTCGGTGTAGGCAAGGCCATCAACAGCGATCCGGAGAACCTGGCGGCTGTGTCGGGCCAGACCGCCTTCGATGCGACCGCCGACAACGCGGCAGATGCGGACTACTTCCAGGTCGAATGGGAGCAGATCGAAGGGGCGCTGAAGGACATCGCCGAGACCGCGATCTGCTCTGCGAACGTCAAGGTCGTCAAGCAGATCCAGCGCGACGGAAGTGCTGCCATCGAGATCGGTGGTTCCGGATGGGACTTCGGCTTCGGCACATCCGTCGGTGCGGTGTGGAACCAAGCCGCAGCCGCGACGCCACTGCAGCAGACGCGCTCGACGAACGTCGAGGGTGTGACGGAGGACTTCCTCCTCTTCGACTCGTCCGAGTCGTCGTCTGTCACGGTGTCGTTGGATGAGCAGATGCGGCAGGCGCAACGTGACGCTCGATGGTCCCTGCAGTCGGTGAGTTGCGAGGTCAACGGCGTTGCCGTCCCGCCATCGGCGTCAACACCATTCGGTGTCGAACTGACGGTGGGGGTCGCCGACAGGGTCATCTGCACATTCGTCAACGTGCAGTCAGAATCGCTCGGGCTCAAGCTCGTCAAGAGGGGATGGGCCACGGATGACGGGGCTCGCGTTGCCAATCCCGCCTCAATGGACCCGGACGTGGAGGAGATCGTCCGCGGTGCGACACGACCGCTCGGAAGCACCGTCACGTGGACCTACGACGTGTCCAACCTCGGCATGACCCTGATCAGCGACATCGTGCTGGTCGATGACCGCCTCACGAGCGTCTCGTGCCCGCGCGCAGAACTCGCCCCAGGGGAGACGATGCGCTGCGTCGGCACTGGCCCGCTCTTCAGGACCAACTGAATCCCTTGTCCCACGAAGCCTCCGCTGGTCTCGGACCAGCACCTACACGAAAGACAGTCATGAACAGGAAGACCACAGGCGTCATCGCAAGCGCCGCTGGAGCGACGCTGTTGCTCGGCAGCGGCACCTTTGCCCTCTGGAGCGACAGCGCGGAGGTCTCCTCCGGAACCATCACCTCTGGAAGCCTCGATCTCGATGTGTCGGAGCCGACCTGGTCCGATGTGTCCGCCGACCGGATCGATTCGCCGCACGCCATCGCCGAGATGGCAGATTTCCGGATTATTCCCGGCGACACGCTCGAAGCGCGTTACCCGTTGTCGATGGAACTCGAAGGCGAGAACATGCTGGGCTCTCTCGGCCTGGCCATCGGTGGGGTCGGCGTGATGTCGGGCCCGCTCTCGCCCGGTCTCAAGAGCGTGACCTACACGATGCTCGACAATTCGGATGCTGTGGTCGGCACCCCGAACATGGCGAACCTCGACGTGCTGTTCGCGTCGTCCGACAACGGAGCCCCCGGCACTGTGACGGTGCTGGCAGGGCAGGAGTACACCGTTGTGGTCGCGCTCACATTTGATCCGGCGACAGACGATCAGGATCTCGTGCAGACAGCCGCGTCGCTGCTCGACGACTCCGATCTCCAACTGAGCCAGGTGCGCAGCGGCGTCGGCTACAGCGCCCTCCCGTAAGCATCCTCAATGCCATCGAGTCCACCGAGAACACCCCATGACAGCTTCTACACAGCCGGCGACTAGTCGCGCGACCCCTGTGGGCGCTCGGCCGCAGGGTCGGCGGAAGTCACGTCGTGTGGTGGCGAGACGCCTAGCCACCGGTCTCCTGGTCGCCGTGGTGACGACGGTTGCCCTGGTTGCGGTCGGACCGCGGCTCCTCGGGGGCGCTTCGCTCACAGTGCTGAGCGATTCGATGTCACCGGCCTACCGTGTCGGCGACCTGCTCGCCGTGGTACCGCAGGAGTGCTACGCGGTGGGTGACGCCGTCACCTTCCAGCCTGTCTCAGGTGACCCGATGCTCATCACGCACCGCGTCGTCGCCTCAGCCTCGGCGCCGGATGGCAGGAGCTATACAACACGCGGCGACGCGAACGGAACGGACGACGAACCGATCGTCGCTGAGCAGATCAAGGGGAGGGTGGTCGCCCACCTCCCGGCAATCGGATATCTATCGCTGGCCCTCGGCCAGAACCGCGAGGTCGCAGTGGGGATGTCAGGCGTCGCCCTGCTTGCATACGGCGGCTTCGCACTAGTGACCAGGAAGAAAGACAGATGAACCAGAGAACAAAGAAGATCGGGCTTGCCTGCACGGTGTTCCTCGCGGCCTTGGCCGCAGGGGGCGGGGGAAGCTTCGCGCTGTGGAAGGCGCCGGGAGACTCGCCAGCAGCGACGATCACCGCGGGCGATCTCGATATCGCCGCAGGTGAGGTCACCTGGAGGGAGACATCGCCCGACGTGGCGGCGGCCCCGCACGAGATCGACGCCAGCTCTTACCTTGCGCGCCAGGGAGACACCTTCGAGGTGACCTACGCCTTCGAGACCCGGCTGGAGGGTGACAACATGCTGGGCGGCCTGAGCATGGGCTGGCCCGCCGCCGGCGACGATGGCGCGCTGGTGCTGCCGGACGGGGTCACGGGAACCTACAGGATCATCACCGTCTGGAACTCAACCCTGGCCCTCGAGATCGTTCATCCCACCCCGATCGGTGATCCGCCCGTGTTCGACTTTGACGAGATGGACGCCTCGAGTGCTGGCCGCGCTGACGTGTTCGAGCTCATCGTGGACCTCGACTTCGCAGGTATGTCCGATCGTTTCGGGCAGGACTCCGACGTGCAGGTCGCCGACCTCGGCGCGTTCACCATAGGCCTCGACCAGCTTCGCACCGGAGGGAGTTTCAAATGATCTCCACAGACAACACCCGGCGGCCGCGCGCTCGTCAGCGCCGTCGATCGCTCGTGTCATTGACGCTCGTGGGGACCCTGGGACTGTCCCTCGGCGCAGCGGGCATCGCAAGCTATGCACTGTGGCGTGACAGCGTCGAACTGGGCGGCAGCATCGTCAGCGGGTATGAGTACTTCGCTGCCGGCGTGCTCGGCGAGGTCAACGCACCCGATCGCGACGTGGACCCCTCTACGGTGACTGTTCCCTCGGGCTGGGAGGTCGCTGCCGCGCAGACGCTCATGGAAGACCTGTCGGTGGCCGTGGTCTTCGAGACGCGGTCGCTGAGCCAAGGCAACAAGGGCCTCACCTACGACCTGATCGAGCCTACGACCTGGGGCGACGGGATCTTCGCGGATTCCGAAGTGCTGATCTACTGGGTCGAATCGCCCGAACAGTGCTCCGTCGACGTACCGCGCCCCGATACGCCTGAGTCGATCAGGGGGTACGAATCGACTCCGGTGAGCACCGCCTATTCCTCGGGCACGAACGTCGTGACCGAGTACTGGTGTCTTCTCGCGGTGCATTCGCCCCCCATTTTCGACGGCAAGTATCGCAACACGGCGACCGTCACCGGCGAGGACGTCCTCGGGGAGCCGCTCACGGACAGCGACACCTGGTACGCCGACCTCTCAAAGGTGTACGACCCCTCGGCTGAGCGCCCCATCCCGATCACCTTCACCTACTACACGACCCGTCCCTACCTCGACGACGCCATCAGCGCCGGTTCGGACGAGAATGGAGCGGTTTCGAATGACTAGCCGAAATGTACCTGGGCTCCGGCGTGCCGCCGTTGTCGCTGGGCTCAGCATGACCGCGATCGTGCTCGGAGCAAGCCCGGCATCTGCCGCGGATTCTTACGATGAGGCGGTCACTCTGAGCTGGGATGGCTCGTCCTACGCCGCGACCACGACGGTGACGTTCTTCGGGGTACCGGTCTCCGTGCCAGGTGACTCCGCAGAGCGGACCGTGCAGGTGCGCAACGACGGTACCACCGGCGGAATCCTCACCGCCCGCATCGTCAACGTCAAGCTGAGGACTCCCGACGAGGCCGACATCCACCACAACCCCGGCCATCGGGCCCCGGACAGTTCGGGCCTGTACGGCGGGGCCGGTGACCAAGGGAACATCTACGACGACATCCTCGTCGGCTGGTCGGATGGTTCGGCCTCCTTGTCCACACTCGATGCGAACGGCACCACGCCTGTGATGAGTGTTCCCCTTGCCCGTGGCGAGAGCACACCCCTCGTCCTCAACTACGACTTCGCGGTTGCCTCCACCGCGGGCAACGAGGCGAACGTCGACCTTCGCGAGGCGTCGTTCGATGTCGAGATCCAGATCGGGGGCGACGACAGCGCAGCTCAGCCTCCGGTCGGGCCGCCCGGTTTTCCCGGCCTCCCCGTGACAGGCAGCGAGCTCGTCTGGCTCCTCGTGGGGGGCGGGGCGACGCTCATCGCAGCAGGCAGCGTTGCCATCGTGGCAGGCCGCAGACGACGAGCTCGGTGACGCTCCGAAGCTCCGCGGCATCACGGATGCGACGGCACACGGTGGCGTTCGAGAGCCTGTATCGTGGGGAACCGGTCGCCGATCCGACGACCGAGATCACGCTCGACGAGCCGGCGCCGTAGCTCTTCGCAGCGACACGGGGCGGTAGCTCAGCTGGTTAGAGCAGCGGACTCATAATCCGTCGGTCACGGGTTCAAGTCCCGTCCGCCCTACTCTCTCCGAGCGTGCAGCAGCGCTCGCTCCTCGCTAGTCGCCCTGGATGTCTGTCACCCGTCCCAGGAAGTCGAGGGTCTGCGCCAGCGCTTCCTGCGCCTCCGGGCGGTCGAGTTCGAACTGGTACTCGTGGGGGAGGGCGGGCTCGTGCTCGGCTGGCCAGAAGAGGGCGGTGACGTCGACATCCTTGTCCTGCAGGGCGTGATGCATCGGCACGGATTGGAGCCACGTGAGGCCGTCGCCGTTTCCGCCCGTGATGAACGTGGCGGGGAAGTCTTCGGTGACAAAGTTGACGGTGGACATCGTCGCTCCCGCATATGTCGATGACCAGTCGCGGTTGCCGGTGTAGGCCCAGAGCGCGGTCTTGAACCCCCAAGAGGTGATGCCGCTCAGCTCGGCCATTGCGCGGAGGTCGTAGACACCGCAGTTGAGCACGACACCGACGAGGTGTTCGGCCTCGATTGCCGGAGCGATTCCGAGCAGCTTCGCATAGTCGTCGTTGACCGTGAGCGTGGCGAGCTGGCTCGCAAGCTGCGCCCCCGCGGAGTCGCCCGCGAGCACGATTCGATCCGGGTCGATGCGGAACTCATCCGCCCGCTCGACCAGCTCTGCCAATGCGGCATTCAGCTGGTGCACCGCCGCGCTGTAGGTGACCTCGGGACCGTACTCGTAGGCGAGGCCCACGGCCGCGTAGCCCTCCGACGCGAGGATCTGGAGGTATGGCGCGACATCCGATTTCGATCCTGAGATCCAGGCGCCGCCGTGGACCCAGACGACCGTCGGCAGGGCATCATCGGATCCGTCGTCGGGCAGGAACAGGTCGAATGCGAGGGCCTCGTCGTGCACCGCGGGCTGGATGTCGAGTTCAGAGCGGACCTCCTCGGCCGGTGCGAACTGCTGCATGATGTCGACATTGCGCTCGGCGCCCATGCCGAAGACCCACCTGATCAGCATCGCCGAGGGCCACGGCGTGGCGGCCGTGACGAGCACCACTACGAGCAGCCCCGCGACGGCGACGATCCCGGCGGTGCGAACGGGGGACAGGCGCGAGCGACTCGTCGAAGGCATGTCGAGAGGATATCGAGCGCACGCTCCGTGCCGTGACCGCAGGCTTCCCGTCCTAGGCTTGATGCGTGATGACCGCCCTGCGCTCCCGGTTCTTTCCGCCGAAGGGGGAGCGACTCGAACGCGACGTGATCATCCTCGGCGTCATCGCATTCTTCGTGATGCTTGGCTTCGGCGTCGTGATCCCCGTGCTCCCCGTCTATGTGCGGAGCTTTGACGTCGGGTTCCTCGAGGTCGGCGCGGTCGTATCGGCGTTCGCGCTCATGCGACTCATCGCGACTCCCTTCGTGGGCCGCCTCGTGGACCGCGGCGGCGAGCGCACGATCCTCGCGATCGGCATCGGTATCGTCGCGATCTCCAGCGGCCTCGTGGGCCTCGCGGCAAACTATCCGCAGGTGCTCCTGCTGCGGGGTGCCGGCGGCATCGGCTCGGCGATGTTCTCGGTCTCGGCCATGACCCTGCTGCTCGCCACGACGGCCCCCGAACGCCGCGGACGCGCCGTCGGCTTCTACCAGTCGGGCTTCCTCATCGGTGGCATGGCGGGGCCAGGCATCGGGGGCATCCTCGCGGTCATCTCCCTGCGCGCGCCGTTCTTCTTCTACTCGGCAACGCTCGTGATCGCCGGGCTCGTGGGCCTGGTGCTACTGAGCCGAGTGGATGCCCGGCCATCCGCTGATGCTGCCGCGCGCATCCCGATGCGGCAGGTCGTGCGGGATTCCCGCTTCATCGCCGCGTGCCTCGCGAACTTCGCCCAGGGCTGGGGTTCGATGGGCGTTCGGAGCGCCCTCATCCCGGTCCTCGTCGTGGAACTGCTGCACGAGACCGCCGTATGGACGGGGGTTGCCTTCGCGATCGCGGCGGTTGTGCAGACGATTGCGCTGGGGCCGGCTGGGCGCTTCGTCGACAGGGTGGGGCGCCGCCCGGCGATCATCGGCGCCTTCGCTGCGGCTGCCGTGCTCATGATGGCGATCCCGTTCGTGCGGAGCCTGCCGCTGCTGATCGTGCTCCTGTGCGCCTACGGCGTGGTCGCTGCCTTCATGGGCACCGCGCCTGCTGCCGCGCTCGGCGACGCGGCCGGCCCCCGCAACGCACGCCCGGTCGCCGTCTTCTCCGCGTTCTCGGACGCCGGCGCGATCGTCGGCCCGCTCGTCGCCGGGGCACTGCTCGACGCGGTGTCCTACCCGGCGGCCTTCGCATCCGCCGCCGTCCTGCTGCTCGTGGCATCACTCTTCGGACTGCGGATGCCGCGGCACGAACGACCCGCGAACGCCTCCCTCTGACCTTTCCCCGCGCTGCACGCCGGATGTCGAGTCTGTGAACCCAGGGTCAATGCATGCGAATACCTATTGCGTTCCGAGCCCTGTGCACTAGGGTCGGAGATAGCAGTTGCAGTACCTCGCAGATCTTGATTGACCGTTCTGGCCCTCACAGGCTGGCACGGGTTTCTTTCGGGAGCGGACGATGATCACCGCGACGAGTGACTCCGGAGGTCGGAGTCACGCGAAGAGCTCCTGAAGGAGAAGAAAAAAATGGCAACAGGAACCGTTAAGTGGTTTAACGCTGAAAAGGGATTCGGCTTCATCGCCCCCGAAGACGGCAGCCCCGATGTATTCGCACACTACTCGGCGATCGCGACGAGCGGCTACCGCTCGCTCGACGAGAACCAGCGGGTCGAGTTCGACCTCGCCCAGGGCCCCAAGGGCCCGCAGGCGGAGAACATCCGCCCCCTCTGAGTTTGACTGACCGCATCGCCATCGAGCGAAGCGTCACGTGAGACTTTGTCGGCCCCCGCCACTCGGCGGGGGCCGACTTTTTTGTGTCCAGACGGAACACGCGGCGCACGTCCGCGTTGCATCCCGTGACAGCCGAGAGGATTGACCCTATGACCGACACCATGACACCCGAAGCCCGTCTTGCCACCTTCCGCCGCCGGCGCGACGAGTCGGTCAACCAGCCCCAGGGCAGCCTGGCGCTCACGACGACGCAGCTCATCGACTCCGAGCAGACCGTGTGGGGCGTGCCGGGAACATGGGCGCCGCTCGCTGAGGGCGGATCGGGGGTGCAGCTGACGGCCGCTGCGGCCGATGGCATCCGCGTCGATGGCGAACTCGTCGATGGTTCGGTCACCGTGCGAGGCAAGGACTCCGAGTCGCCGTCCTCGATTAGCTTCAGCGACACCGTGAGCGGCTTCGTGATCGCGGTCGACGGTGGCTATGCGCTGCGCGTGTGGGACGCCAACTCCGAGGCGATCCAGAACTTCGGCACGATCGACGCCTTTCCGTTCAACCCTGACTGGGTCATCACGGGCACCTTTCGCGAGAACCCGGAGGGCACGACCCTCGGCTTCGAACACCTCAAGGACGACGGCAAGACGCGCGAGATGGTGATCCCTGGCGAGATCTCCTTCGAGAAGGACGGCACGGAATACAACCTGGCCGCATTCAAGTCGGGGCGCGCGCTCCAACTCGTCTTCGCCGACGCCACGAACGGTGAGAGCACCTACAGTGTCGGACGCTTCCTCTTCGTCGCGCCCAACCCCGATGGCACGATCACGCTCGACTTCAACCTCGCCGTGCTGCCCCCCTGCGCCTTCTCCTACGCCTTCAACTGCCCCATGCCGCCGAAGCAGAATCGTTTCGCCGTGCCGATCGAGGCGGGCGAGAAGAATGTCCTTGCGAAGGACGGGTCTCTGATCCACTAGCGAGGTTCGCGTGTAGCGCGGGAGTGTCTCGGGGCCGCCTGTCGGTGGCATCCGCCAGACTTGGCTGGTGCACATCGTCGCGAGTTCCGTCCCTTCGGGGGTGCGGCTCACGACACTGGACGATGCGGGCACGCCGCGTGAGTCGAACGACGTGCCCACGAGTGCCTTCGCGGCCGAGGTGGCGCGGCGAGAGCGTGACCAGCCGCGATGGGTGTGGGACGACACCGACCGCTGGTACCCGTCCCTGCTCGATGGCGGTGTGCGCGTGGAGCGCTGCGTCGACCTGCGCCTGAGCCGCGCCATCCTCCGCAGTTCGCCGCACACGGAGACAACGGATGTCGCGACAGCCCCGCACGACGCGCTCGATGAGCCACCCGGCGACGGGCCCACACAGCCTGCCGCCGATGCGCTCTTCGAGTTGGAGCCCGTCCACGGCCTCCGCGGTGTCGATCCCGTGGAGGAGTTCTCGCGCCAGCGTCGAGCCACGCCCAAGGCACTTGGTCTCCTGCTCTCGGCGGAGTCGGCGGGTGCCCTCGTCGCGGCCGAGATCCGGCATGTCGGCCTGCCGTGGCGCGCTGACGTGCACGAGGAGCTGCTGGTGCGCGAACTCGGCCCGCGACCCAGGGTGGGCGAGAGGCCGGCGCGCATGGAGGCGCTTGCCCGCGACATCCGTGCCGCGCTGGGTGCACCCGAGGTGAATCCGGATTCCGCGGCGGCCATGCTGAAGGCGTTGCGACGTGCCGGGCTGCAGGTCGAGTCGACCAGCAAGTGGGAGTTGCAGCGCGTCGAGCATCCGGTGGTGCCTCTCCTGCTCGAGTACAAGTCGCTCGCGCGGCTTCACAGCGCGAACGGGTGGCACTGGCTCGACAGCAACGTGCGCGACGGTCGGTTCCACCCGGACTATGTTCCCGGCGGGGTCGTGACGGGGCGCTGGGCCAGCCGCGGCGGTGGGGGAGCCCTGCAGCTGCCGAAGCAGGTACGGAGTGCTGTCCTTGCTGACCCAGGTCGGATCCTGATCGTGGCGGATGCTGCTCAACTCGAGCCGCGCATCCTCGCCGCCATGGCGAGGGATCGTGGCATGGTCGAGGCCGGCGCTCAGGGTGATCTTTACGCGGGCATCGTCGAGCGGGGTGCGGTCGCGACAAGGCAACAGGCGAAGCTCGCCATGCTTGGCGCCATGTACGGCGCGACGCAGGGTGAGAGCGGGCGGCTCATGCCCTCGCTCGCCCGTGCCTACCCCCGAGCGATAGGGCTCGTGGAGGCGGCGGCACGAGCGGGGGAGCGGGGCGAGCGGGTCTCGACACTCCTGGGGCGCGGCTCGCCGTTGCCCGGGTCGGAGTGGCGCGAGCTCCAGTCGCTCGCGAGCGCCGAGGGTGTATCAAGCGGTGTGCAGGAGCGTGCCCGCTCGGCCGCGCGCTCGTGGGGTCGCTTCACCCGCAACTTTGTCGTGCAGGGCACCGCCGCGGAGTGGGCGCTGTGCTGGATGGCGGCGCTGCGCCAGCGCCTCCACGCGCTCGACGCCACGGACCATGGCCCCCGCCTCGTGTTCTTTCTCCACGACGAGCTCGTCATCGACGCCCCGAATGCACTGGCAGATGAAGTGTCCAGGGCCGTGGCAGAAGCGGCATCCGAGGCGGGGAGGCTGCTCTTCGGAGAGCTGCCCATCCGCTTTCCCCTCACGATTGCGGCGGTCAGGAGTTACGCCGACGCCAAGTGATCGATGACGACAGCTGACAAGCGTCTTTGAATCGATGACGGATGGGGAATGACAGGCTTGTGATTAGTCCCCATGTTCCGGCATACTTCAAGGAGGCGTTCGCGCCATAATTGAAGAGTTTCGCTGCACGCAGCCTGCATTCCAGTGGTCGATGGGGAAGTCGCACCAAAGGGAATGGAGAGATTGTGGCTGCAGCAACTGCACGCGGGGTGCTTTTTGTGCACTCCGCTCCTCGCGCGCTTGCCCCGCATATCGAATGGGCCGCAGGTCGCGCTCTTGATCGCGCCGTCAGCTTCGACTGGGCCGAACAGCCCGTCCTGAAGGGCTCGCTCCGCACCGAGTTCTACTGGGAGGGTGAGCAGGGCACCGGCGCTGCCCTCGCATCCGCGCTCCGCGGCTGGGAGCACCTCCGCTACGAGGTCACCGAAGATCCGACTCCCGGCAGCGACGGTGGACGGTGGCTCCACACTCCCGACCTTGGGATCTTCTTCGCCCAGACTGACACGGCTGGCAATGTCGTCATTCCCGAGGACCGCATCCGCTACGCAATGGAGGTCGCTGGCTCCGACGCCTTCGAGCTGCACCGCGAACTGCGACTCGCACTGGGCCAGGCGTGGGATGACGAGCTCGAGGCGTTCCGCCACGCGAGCGACTCCAACCAGGTGGTGTGGCTGCACAAGGTCGGCTGACCGTACCCGCTGAGTCCCTCTCTGAGCTGGCCGCTCAGGCTGCGTAGATGGGCAGCATTCGCGCCACGTAGCGGGCCGGGTCGAAGAGCTCCCGGTCCCGCACGGCACCGCGGGAGAGCGCAAGCACGCGCTCAGGGTCGTGCGACAGCGCGGTGAGAGCGGCCGCCAGCCCCGCAGCATCCGGAGTCTCGGAGAGATAGCCGGAACTCTCGAGTCCCTCGCGAAGCTTCGGATCGCAGTACAGCACGCCCCGCCGTCGACTCACGGCCTCGGCGATCGTCATGGGCTGATTGTCGAAGCCGAGCGAGGTGAGCACCACCATCGCCGACTCGTCCATCATCTGGAGTACTCGCTCGTGCGGCAGGTTGCCGTGCACCCGGATTTCGGGGCGATCGGCCACCACCCTGCGCAGGGCCGCCAGTTCGCTGCCGTCGCCGACAAAGTCGACCGAGAACGCCCCAGGGGCGGCCTGCAGCGCGGCGACGGCCGCCTCTGCAAACACAAGGGGGCGCTTGACGGCTTCACAGCGAGCCACCCACAGGAACGACGGATGCGCTGCCGCCTCATCCGACAGCGGCACAGACGGGCGGCCGGAGGTGGCGATGGGGTTCGGCACCACCTCGACGGGTGCCGCCACCCCCGCATCCTGCAGGTCGCGCGCCTGGTGCGCCGAGGGCGACACGACGGTGTCGGCCCGGAGCGCCATCGCGAGCGTCAGGTTGCGCAGCAGGTCATCGAAGCCGCCCCGCTGGCTCAGTGCGAGCCGGGGGATACGCGTGCCCGTGAAGCGTTCGAGCAGCGTGCGCACGAGGGGCGCGAGCGGCACGTGCCAGCGACCCTCGCTCGCCCAGTAGAAGGTGTGCACGGTGTGCACGAGCGGGATGCCCATCTCGCGAGCGACATCTGCCGCTGCGTGCGCGAGCGCGAACTCCGTCTGCACGTGGACGACCTCGACGCGCTGGCGCTCGAACACCTGGCGCAGCATCGACCGCAGGCGCGCAGTGTTGGGCACGACGGGCAACAGCAGCGCAGGCAGCACGAAGTCCGGGCGCACATGCAGCTCGTCACCGTCTGCCTGGAGGCGCGCCCCTCGCATCCGCTTGGCTGAGACGAGCAGCACCTCGTGCCCCGCATCCTCCAGGGCCTTGCGCTGTTGCAGCATCGACGTCTGGGCGCCGCCCACGTAGTCGAGGAGATAGTCGCTGACGATCGCGATGCGCATCCCGCGGATGCCTAGGCGCTGCGGAACGCGGCGACGGCGTTGTGCCCGCCGAAGCCGAAGGAGTTGCTGATCGCGAGCAGCGGCCTCTCACCCAGGTCGCGGGGCGAGGTCACGACGTCGAGAGGGATCTCGGGGTCCTGCTCCGTGAGGTTGATGGTCGGGGGCGCCGTGCGCTCGTGGAGGGCGAGGATCGTGAAGATCGCCTCGAGCGCCCCGGTGCCGCCCAGCAGGTGGCCCGTCGATGCCTTCGTGGCCGAGACCGGGATGCTCCCGGTGCGGTCGCCGAAGATGCGCAGCAGCGCGTTGTACTCGGCGACGTCGCCAACCGGCGTGCTCGTTGCATGCGCGTTGATGTGGTCGACGTCGTCGGGCGTCGCGCCAGCCTGCTCAAGGGCGGTGGCCACGGCGCGGGCCGCGCCCGAACCCATGGGGTCTGGCGCCGTGATGTGGTGGGAGTCACTCGTGACCGCACCGCCCGCGAGTTCCGCGTAGATGCGTGCGCCGCGCGCCAGGGCGTGCTCCTCGGTCTCCAGCACGATCGCGCCGGCGCCCTCGCCGAGCACGAAGCCATCGCGAGCAACGTCGTAGGGGCGCGAGGCTGCCTGTGGGTCGTCATTGCGTTTCGAGAGCGCCTGCATTGACGCGAACGCGGCGATGGGCAGCGGATGCGTCGCAGCCTCCGTACCTCCCGCGATGACGATGTCGGCGATGCCGAGCTGCAGGTGCTCGTAGGCGTTCACGATCGACTCGGTGCCGGATGCGCACGCCGAGACGACGGTGCGTGCGCCGCCGCGCGCGGAAAGATCCATGCTGATCGCTGCCGCTGCACTGTTGGGCATGAGCATCGGCACGGTCATGGGCAGCACGCGACGCGGGCCCTTCTCGCGAAGCGTGTCCCAGGCGTCGAGGAGTGTCCACACGCCGCCGATGCCGGTGGCGAAGTCAACGAGGATGCGCTCGGGGTCGATCTCGGGAGCGCCCGCGTCAGCCCACGCCTCGCGTGCCGCGATGAGCGCGAACTGGCTGCTCGGGTCGAGGCGCTTGGTCTCGACACGCTCGAGCACCTCGGCGGCAGGCACCTTTGCCTGTCCCGCGAATGTCACGGGGAGTTCATACTTCGCGACCCACTCCTGCTCGAGGGGGCGCACGCCGGACTCACCGGCGAGGAGTGCCCGCCACGTGTCGGCCACGTTCCCGCCGAGGGGCGAGGTGGTGCCGAGGCCGGTGACAACGATCTTCTTGGTCATATCGAATCTCTCTGTCGAAAACAGATGACCGCGCACCGTGCGCGATCGAATGCTGCAGTGCGGGCACTTCAGCGGGGTCGACCCGAGGTTCCGGATCGACCCCGCACAGTGAGCAGCGGGTGGCTGTTCTAGCCCTGAGCGGCGACGATGAAGTTGACGGCGTCGCCGACCGTCTTCAAGTTCTTGACCTCGTCGTCCGGGATCTTCACGTCGAACTTCTCTTCTGCGTTGACGACAATGGTCATCATCGAGATGGAGTCGATGTCGAGGTCGTCGGTGAACGACTTGTCGAGCTCAACCGTGTCGGTTGCGATTCCGGTCTCGTCATTGATCAGCTCGGCGAGGCCGGCAAGAACTTCTTCGGTTGACAGTGCCATGTGTTTTCTCCTTGGGGGTGTCGTATGACCGTGGGCAAGTTTAGGGCAGAACGATGACCTGGGCGCCGAAGACGAGCCCAGCGCCGAAGCCGATCTGGAGGGCGAGTCCGCCGCTCAGTTCGGGATGCTCCTCAAGGAGGCGGTGGGTCGCGAGCGGAATCGAGGCGGCCGAGGTGTTGCCGGTCGTCGCGATGTCGCGGGCGATGACGACGGTCTCGGGGAGCTTCAGCTGCTTCGCGAACTCGTCGATGATGCGCATGTTGGCCTGGTGGGGGATGAACGCCGAGAGGTCATCCGGAGTGATGCCGGCGGCCTCGATGGCGCGCTTCGCGACCTTCGCCATGTCCCAGACGGCCCAGCGGAAGACCGTCTGGCCCTCCTGTCGCAGGGTCGGCCAGGCGGCGTCGCCATCGCGGTAGTCGACGAGCGTCGCGTTCATGCCCACGGCAGCAGCCTTGGAGCCGTCCGAGCCCCAGACGGGCGCGGCGATGCCGGGGAACTCGCTCGGCCCGATCACGACGGCGCCGGCGCCATCGCCGAGCAGGAAGGAGATGGAACGGTCGGTGGGGTCGACGACATCTGAGAGCTTCTCGGCACCGATCACGAGGGCGTAGTGGGCGCCACCGCTGCGGATGAGCGCATCCGCCTGCGTGACGGCGTAGCTGAACCCGGCGCAGGCCGCGTTGGCGTCGTAGGCGGCGGCGGGGTTCGCGCCCACCCTGTCGGCGACGACCGCGGCGATCGACGGCGTCTGCTGCACGTTGCTGATCGTCGCGACGATGACGAGGTCGATCTGCTCGGGGGCAACGCCCGACTTCTCGATCGCTTCGCGCGCGGCATCCGTCGCCATGTCGACGGCCAGGATGCCGACGGATGCGCGGGTGCGAGTGATGATGCCCGTGCGCTGCTGGATCCACTCATCGCTCGAGTCGATCGGCCCGACGAGGTCTTGGTTCGGAACGACCAGGTCGCCGCGGGCGGCGCCGTAGCTGTAGATGCGCGTGTACTGCGCGCCAGTGGACTGGGTCAGTGTGGGGGCGGTCATGACTTCCCATCGATGAGGTCGTGTGCTGCTGCGAGGTCGTCCGGGGTCTTGATGGCGACGGTCGGCACGCCGCGGAGCGCGCGCTTGGCGAGCCCGACGAGGGCGCCGGCGGGGGCCACCTCGATGAGGCCCGTCACACCCTGCGCTGCGAATGACTCCATCGTGAGGTCCCAGCGCACGGGCGAGGAGACCTGCCCGACGAGGAGGTCCACGAAGGTGGCGCCGTCGCTCACCTGGGAGCCGTCACGGTTGGTCCAGAGTGCAAGCGAGGGGTCGCTGGCGGTGACGCTGCCGGCGGCGTCGCGCAGACGGTCCACGGCGGGTGCCATGTGGCGCGTGTGGAAGGCTCCGGCCACCTGGAGGGGAATGACGCGCGCGCCAGCGGGAGGTTCGCTCTTCAGTCGCTCGAGCGCGTCGAGTTCCCCGGCGACGACGATCTGGCCGCCTCCATTGAAGTTGGCGGGCTCGAGCCCGAGCTCGTCGAGGCGTGCGAGCAGCTCGTCCTGGTCGGCCCCGATAACAGCGCTCATGCCGGTGGGAGCGACGGCGGCCGCCTCAGCCATGGCCGCGCCGCGCGCGGCGACGAGGCGAACCGCATCCGTGCCGCTCAGCACACCTGCGCCGGCAGCGGCGGTGAACTCGCCGACCGAGTGGCCCGCGATGCCGCCCACGCGGTCGCGCCGCCCGTCGAGCAGGGCCTCAAGGGTCAGGATCCCGGCGGCAACGATGAGGGGTTGCGCGACGGCCGTGTCGCGAATCGTGTCGGCGTCTGAGACGGTGCCGTGCGCGGCGAGGTCCACGCCTGCGGCCTCGGAGAGCTCGTCGAGGCGCGATGCCATCGCGGGTTCAGCGAGCCACGGGGCAAGGAACCCGGGTGTCTGGGAGCCCTGTCCTGGGCAGATGATGACGATCACTTCTCTAGTCTCCCTATCCGTGTCGAGATTGCTGTGGGGAAGTCGACGAAGATTTCGCGAAACCCTTGGAGGTGTCGTCAGTCCTCGTGTCAGTGGTGCGGGCGCCGACGCGGGAGGTGCTCGGTCTCCGCGATGGAGCCGACGATGAGTGCCGCCTGCAGGATGAGGGACTCGCGCGCACCGGTTGCATCCCATCCGATCACCTCGGAGACGCGCTTCAACCGGTATCGCACGGTGTTCGGGTGCACGAAGAGCTCGCGGGCGGTCGCCTCGAGCGAACGCCCGTTGTCGAGGTAGCACCACAGCGTGCCGAGCAGCTCGGTCGAGTGGGCCTGCAGCGGCTTGTAGATGCGATTGATGAGGGTCGATCGCGCGAGGGGGTCGCCCGCGAGGGCGCGCTCGGGCAGCAGGTCATCGGCCAGGGCAGGACGCGGGGCATTCCGCCACGAGCGTGCGACCGCGAAACCGGCGAGCGCCGCCTTCGCACTCCGCGACGCCTCGACCAGCGACGGCACCTCGTGGCCGAGGATGAGGTAGCCCTCGCCGAAGCCTGGCTCGAGGGCGCGAGCGATGTCGAGGAAGGAGATCCGGTTCTCGGATGCCGCTTCCTCCGGCTCCTCGGAGGACGGCGTCGCGCGGCCGATGACGAGCACGAGCCGGCTTCCCTGCACACCGATGAGCACGTCGGCGTCCAGATGCCGCGCCGTGCGACGAAGCATGTCGACATCGAGCATCTTGGGGGCGGTGCCGACGAGCACCGACACCTCTCCGTGACCGTGCCAGCCGAGTGCCGCGATGCGGCTCGGGAGCTCGTCGTCATACTCGCCGCTGAGGATCGAGTCGACGACGAGCGCCTCGAGGCGCGCGTCCCACAGGCCGCGAGCCTCGGCTGCCCTTGCGTAGACATCCGCCGCCGCGAACGCGATTTCTCGCGAGTAGAGGAGGATCGCCTCGGCGAGTGATTCATCGCGACCCTTGATGCGCTCCTCGACGACCTCGACGGTCACCTTGATGAGCTGCAGGGTCTGCGTGAGGCTGACCGAACGCAGCAGTTCCCGAGGAGCGGCACCGAAGACGTCGGCCGCGATCCACGGCGTCGACGTGGGGTCGTCGTACCAGTGGATGAACGACGTGATGCCGTTCTGCGCGACCATCCCCACGGCGGAGCGGCGCCCGGGAGGCATGTCTCCGTACCAGGGGAGGGTGTCTTCGAGTCGCTTGAGGGTCGCTGTCGCGAGCTCGCCTGACATGGTCTTGAGCCAGGCGAGCGTCTGCGCCTTTGTGCGGGGTGCGGCCATCGGTTACCGGATCACCTAGCTCTCTCCGCCGGCGTTGCCGGTCGTGCCCGCCGTGACGTCGTGCAGCTTGTACCGCTCGATCGCCTGTGCTGGCAGCGAGGCATCGACGGCGCCGCGAGCCGCAAGCGACTGCAGCGTGCGCACGACGATCGACGGTCCGTCGATCTTGAAGTAGCGACGCGCCGCGGCACGCGTGTCGGAGAACCCGAATCCGTCGGCACCGAGGGTCGCGTAGTCGCCCGGCACGAACTGGCGGATCTGGTCGGGAACGGCGTGCATGAAGTCCGTCGCGGCGATGAATGGCCCCTCGCTGTCCTGCAGCTTCTGCGTGACATAGGGGACTCGCTGCTCGCCGCCCGGGTTCATGAAGTTGTGCTCGTCGGCCTCGAGACCATCCCGTCGAAGCTCGGTCCACGAGGTGACCGACCACACATCGGCCGAGACGCCCCAGTCGTTCGCGAGGAGCTCCTGCGCTTCGAGCGCCCACGGCACCGCGACACCCGAGGCGAGCAGCTGTGCCTTGGGTCCGGATGCCTCGCTCGCCTTGAGGCGGTAGATGCCCTTCAGCAGGCCATCGATGTCGAGGTTCTCGGGCTCGGCGGGCTGGGGGAGCGGCTCGTTGTACACCGTGAGGTAGTACATGACGTTGGGGTCCGGGTGCTCGCCCCCGTACATCCGCTCGATGCCGGCCTTGACGATGTGCCCCAACTCGTAGCCCCACGCGGGGTCGTAGGTGATGACAGCGGGGTTCGTCGATGCGAGCAGGGGCGAGTGGCCGTCAGCGTGCTGGAGGCCCTCTCCCGTGAGCGTCGTGCGGCCGGCGGTCGCGCCGATGATGAAGCCGCGTGCCATCTGGTCGCCGGCCGCCCACATCGCGTCGCCCGTGCGCTGGAACCCGAACATCGAGTAGAAGACGTAGACCGGGATGAGCGGCTCGCCGTGCGTCGCATAGGAGGTTCCGACGCCCGTGAAGGCGGCGAAGGCACCGGCCTCGTTGATGCCGGTGTGGAGGATCTGGCCCTGCACGCTCTCCTTGTAGGCGAGGAGCAGCTCACGGTCGACAGAGGTGTAGTGCATCCCGTTGGGGTTGTAGATCTTCGCGGTCGGGAAGTAGGCGTCCATGCCGAAGGTGCGCGCCTCGTCGGGGATGATCGGCACGATTCGAGCACCGAAGTCCTTCGAGCGGAGGAGATCCTTCAGAAGGCGGGCGAACGCCATCGTGGTGGCGATCTCCTGCTTGCCGGAGCCCTTGCGCACGACGTCGTAGGTCGAGGCATCCGGAACCGCTACCTGCGTGTAGCGCGAACGACGCTCCGGCAGGTAGCCGCCGAGTGCCCGGCGGCGCTCGTGCATGTACTCGATCGCCTCGTCGCGCTCCCCCGGGTGGTAGAACGGCGGACGGTACGGGTCTTCCTCGAGCTGCGCATCCGAGATCGGAACGCGCATCTCGTCGCGGAACTGCTTGAGGTCGGCCAGCGTCAGCTTCTTCATCTGGTGCGTCGCGTTGCGACCCTCGAAGGACTTGCCGAGGCCGTAGCCCTTGATGGTGTGGGCGAGGATGACGGTCGGCTGGCCCTTGTGCTCGGATGCCGCCTTGAAGGCCGCGTAGACCTTGCGATAGTCGTGGCCACCACGCTTGAGGCCCCAGACCTGCTCGTCGGTGTAGTCCTTGACGAGCTCGAGGGTGCGCGGGTCGCGGCCGAAGAAGTGCTCGCGCACGTAGGCGCCGTCCTCCGCCTTGTAGGTCTGGTAATCGCCATCCGGCGTCACGTTCATGAGGTTGACGAGCGCGCCGTCGTGGTCGCGGGCGAGGAGGTCGTCCCATTCGCGGCCCCACACGACCTTGATGACGTTCCAACCGGCGCCGCGGAAGAAGCTTTCAAGCTCCTGGATGATCTTGCCGTTGCCGCGCACCGGCCCGTCCAGGCGCTGGAGGTTGCAGTTGATGACGAAGTTGAGGTTGTCGAGGCCGTCGTTCGCCGCGAGCTGCAGTGCGCCGCGCGACTCGACCTCGTCCATCTCGCCATCGCCGAGGAAGGCCCAGACCTGCGAATCGGAGAGGTCCTTGATGCCGCGGTTGGTCAGGTAGCGGTTCGTCTGCGCCTGGTAGATCGCGTTGATCGGACCGAGACCCATCGAGACGGTGGGGAACTGCCAGTAGTTCGGCATGAGGCGCGGGTGCGGGTACGACGAGAGGCCGTAGGGTGCGCGGGACTTCTCCTGCCGGAAGCTGTCGAGCTGCTCCTCGCCGAGACGTCCCTCGAGGAAGGAACGGGCATACATGCCGGGGGAGGCGTGACCCTGGTAGAAGATCTGGTCACCGCCACCGGGGTGGTCCTGCCCACGGAAGAAGTGGTTGTGGCCGATCTCATAGAGGGATGCCGACGATGCGTAGGTCGAGATGTGCCCGCCGACCGAGATGTCGGGGCGCTGGGCTCGGTGCACGGTGATGGCCGCGTTCCAGCGGATCCACGCGCGGTAGCGGCGCTCGATGTCCTCATCGCCGGGGAACTCCGGCTCGTTCTCGGCAGCAATCGTGTTGATGTAGTCCGTCGTGGGCACCATGGGCACCCCGAGCTGCAGTTCCTTCGAGCGCTTGAGCAGGCTCAGCATGATCTCGCGGCCGCGGCCGCGACCCTGTCCGGCGACGACCCCGTCCAGGGATTCCTGCCACTCGGCTGTCTCTTCGGGGTCCGCGTCGATGTGGTTCACCGAGTACGGGTCCTGGTCGTGAATAGTCACGGTCTTGCCTCACTTAGCTCTGCGGACTGTGGTCCCGCGCATCGTGCGGCCGGGTCTCGACTCGACGTTGGGCGGGCTTCACCATCCTAGTTACAGACATGGCCGCCGGTTTGGATGATTCCAACAGCGATCGATACTGTTTCGAGCATCCGCCCACCAATCAGCACCAAAGCAAGGATGGCATCGATGACTGCAGAGATCGGCGAGAAGGCCCCCGAATTCTCCCTCGCGGACCAGTTCGGACAGACGATCGAACTCAGCAGGCTGCTCGAGTCGAAGCCGGTCGCGCTCGTCTTCTTCCCCCTCGCGTTCACCGGTATCTGCACGGGCGAGCTCTGCGAGTTGCGAGACAACCTGGCCATGTTCGACGACGCGGGAGTCGAACTCGTGGCGATTTCCGTCAACAACAAGGCGACACTGCGCGAGTTCGCGGAGCGGGAGGGCTACAGCTTCACGCTTCTCGGCGATTTCTGGCCCCACGGAGAGGTTGCGCAGAAGTACGGCGTGTTCCTCGACGGGCCGGGCATCGCCACGCGGGCGACCTTCGTGATTGGCCGCGATGGCGTGATCGCCGCCAAGTTCGTCAACGCCCCGGGCGAGGCGCGCGACCTCGCCGCCTATCGTGAGGCCATCGCCGCCGTCAGCTGAGGCGTGGCGGTCATGGCCCTGTACTATGGAGCGCGTCCCTCAGGGGCGTGAGGGCCTTTAGCTCAGCTGGTAGAGCGCCACGTTTACACCGTGGATGTCGTCGGTTCGATCCCGGCAGGGCCCACATCACACCGCGTGCGCCTGAGTCTTCTTCGAATGCGCATCCGTATGGCTAGTATTTGGCCATGGATGACGCCCGAAGCCCCGACGCAGAGCCGATTCGTCGGCGTGCGACGTGGCGACACGCGGATGACTCGTCGTCGCAGTTCGACCGTCACGATGACGATGCCCTGGCCGACGCCCTCGCCGCGGAGGTCGCCGCCGTTACCTCGTCGATACCGATCGTCAACGCCGGTGCCCGCACCGCGTCGTATTCCGCGGACGACCTCTTTGCTGCGCTGATGGACGACTCACAGCCCGAGGCTCGAGTCGATCTCGCGCAGGGTGTCTCTGCGGATGCGGAGTACCTTCCATTCGCCGCGCCGGAGGCGTTCCCAGTTGCGGCTGTCCCAGCGTTCGTTGATGACGCGGCCGCAGTCGATGCGCCGGTACTCGCCCCGGAGTCCGCCCTCGGGGTGCCGTTGCTCGCGGAGGAGTCACCGATCATCGTGGAGTTCGTGGAAGAACCGAGGGTCCTCGCTGAGCCCGCCGAGGACGCGAGTGGCATCGCGGAATCTGGCACCGCGGAATCTGGCATCGCGGAATCTGGCACCGAGAATTGGGGCTTCACTGCCGAGCCCGTCGTCGCTGAGCCGGTGGTTGCTGAGGCACCAGCGGTTGCCGGGGCACCGGCGGTTGCCGGGGCACCGGCGGTTGCCGAGCCGCCAGCCCCCGGCGACGCGTTCCTCCCATCCGTTCCCCCAAGCGGCGAGTTCGACGGCCCGGAGTCCCCGCGCGTGTCAATGCCTCCGCAGTATGAGCCGAGCCAGGGGGAGTGGCGCGACCTCGCGCTGTACCCGTTCCCCTCGGCCATCGATCCCTCCGCACCCGATCCCGAGCCTGTGCTCGACAGGGACGCGGAGCCGTTTCCGAAGCCGGAGCCGGCGCCGGCTCCGGAGACGGAGACGGAGGCTCCCGCGCCCATCGACGCGACGTCGTTCGCGCCTGAGCGCCCCTCCGAGCCGGAGTACTTCATGCCGCCGCCGCTCGTGGAGCCGCCGGCGCCGCCCGCGCCGGGTCCGGCAGGTGGGGGCGGTGCGGGCCGCTCGTTCGGGTCGCTCCTGGAAGCAGCCCCTCCGCCAAGCCCGGGGAGCATGGCCGTGCCGCCCCCCGGCTCCCAGCTGCCTGAGCCGCCCCGCCTGCGCTCCCTTGACGATGACGCCCTCGCTTCGGTCCTGAATCGCACAACGGCGAACATCGGTGTGGCAGGGGCGCTTGCCGAGCTCGAGGTGCAGATGCAGCTTCGGGACGAGGATGCTCGGGAGTTCGAGACGTGGGAGCGGTCACTCCGCGCGATCGGCACGGACGAGGCGCTCAGCGCAATCGAGAGCGCACGAGAGCGTTTCGCCGCCCGGTTCACGATCCCGTTCCTCACAGACGAGCCCGCGTCGCCCCCCATGCAGGAGCCGACCTTCGATCCTCCCGGCGCCGACGTTCCCACCGCCCCCTATGACCCCTTTGCCGACAGCGGGCCCGAAACCATGCCTCCGGATGTCGCGGATGCCCTGGGCGAGTCGATGGAACTGCCGTCGACTGGCGAGGGTCGACTGCTCGACGACGAGTTCGCCGATTCGCAGCACGTCGATGAGACCGACTGGGTGAGCATCCTGAGCCCGGAAGCGGCGCCCACGGCACTCGCGGAACCAGCATCCATCCCGCTCGCGAGCGGCCTGCCACAACCTGCGCAGGCACCTCACGACGATGCTCCAGTGCTCGCCGACGAGGCGGTCGTGCGTCAGCGAGCGTTCTCGCTCGAAGCCAACAACGGCGAGCCGACGCTCCTGGAGTATCGTGCGGGGCGCGCGACTCGGATGTTCTGGCAGTGGTTCGCCGTCAACTCCTCCATCGCAAGCATCGGGGTCGGCGCCGTCGTCTTCGGCCTTGGCCTGAGCGTGCGGCAGGCGCTCGTCGCCGTCCTGGCCGGTGTCGCCCTCTCACTCCTCCCGCTCGGCCTCGCGACCCTCGCGGGCAAGTGGAGCGGCCAGCCCACCATGGTCGTGTCCCGGGCCGCATTCGGCGTCGTGGGCAACCTTGCGCCTGCGCTGCTCGCCGTGATCACCCGCGTCTTCTGGGGTGGTGCCATCCTTTGGGTGATCGCCGTCGCTGCCCAGGAGACGGCGCGTCTCGCGAGCGGCGCCTCTGCACCCGCGTGGGTCGGGTGGGCCGCGCTCGGCACCGCCTTCGTGATCGCGACCCTGGTTGCCCTCTTCGGATATGCGCTGCTCGTGCGCTTCGCACTCGTGCTGGGGCTCATCAGCGCGGTGCTCATCGTCGGCGTGACGGCCCTGACCGCGTCGAGCATCGACATCGGCGCCGCCCTCCTCGTGGGCGACGGGTCGTGGGCGCAGGTCATCACGGGCTCCGTTCTCGTCTTCAGCGTGCTCGGCCTTGCCTGGGCGAACGCGGGCTCTGAGGTCGCGCGGTACCAGCGCCCCGGTGGCTCGGGCGCAGCATCCATCGCGTTCACGATGGCCGGCGCAGCGATTCCTGCCCTCCTGCTCGTCGGCTACGGCGTGCTGCTTGCGGCATCAGGCGGCCAGCTCGACGGGCTTGCCTCTGAGCCGCTCGGCACTCTCGCTTCTGTGCTGCCGGCCTGGGCACTCATGCCGCTGCTGGCTGCGCTCTCCCTCGGCCTCATCTGTTCGCTCGTGCTCACGGTGTACTCCGGCGGGTTCTCGCTGCAGGCCGCGGGTGTGACGCTGCCGCGGAGCGCGAGCACGCTTGTCATCGCTGCGGCCACGGCGGCCGCCGGCCTCGCGCTTGTCGCGGCGGGCAGCGACATCCGGGACCTCCTTGTCGACGCCGTGACCACGCTTGCCGTGCCCGTCGCCGCCTGGGCCGGGATCTTCGCCTGCGACCTCATGATCCGCAACGAGCGCTTCGACGGCGCGGCGCTCACGCGTCGGCGTAGCACCTACGGTGACGTCAACTGGGTCAATCTTGGGATGCTGCTGCTGGCCTCGGTGATCGGGTTCGGCTTCACCTCGGCCGCCGTCTCCGGGCTCGACTGGCAGGGATACCTCTGGCCGCTCCTCGGTGTCACGCCAGAGAGCGCTCTGGCGGCGAGCGACTTGGGCGTCATCATCGCGCTTGTGCTCGGCCTGCTCGCGCCCCTCGTCGCTGGCGTCCCTCGCATCCGTGCACAGGAGCGCGCGAGCCGTTGACCGGCGCTCTCCTCGATAGAATTACCGGATGCCAGTTTCTGTCGATCAGGTGAGCCACGCGGTCGAGACCCTGTGGCCCGCAGCGGGCGCCGAGTCATGGGACGCGGTGGGGCTCCTCGCGGGTGATCCCGGGGCCAGGGTCGAGCGGATCCACCTCGCCGTTGACGCCGTGCTCGATACGGCGGAGGAGGCGGTTGCCGCCGAAGCCGACCTGCTCCTCGTGCATCACCCGCTCCTGCTCAGGGGCGTCACGTCGGTGGCAGAGGACCGCTACAAGGGCGCGGTCGTGGCGAGGCTCATCCGTGGTGGTTGCGCGTTGATTGCCGCCCACACTAACGCGGACGTCGTAGAATCCGGCACCTCGGCCGCCCTGGCCTCGCGGCTGGGGCTCGAAGACCTGGCGCCGATCGTCCCCGGAGCAATCGCGTCCCGTGGTCTCGGCCGCACGGGCCGGCTGCCGCAGCCCACGACCCTCGGGCGCCTCGCCCGCAGCCTCGGTGACATCCTGCCCGCCACTGCCTCCGGCATCCGCGTCGCGGGTGACTATGAACGCGCCGTGTCTCGCGTGGCGCTCTGTGCGGGCGCGGGAGACTCACTTCTCGGGCATCCCTCGGTGACGGATGCGGATGTGTACATCACCTCGGACCTGCGACACCACCCGGCGTCCGAAGCGCGCGAGGCACTGCGTCTCGGGCGCGGCCCTGCGCTCATCGATGTCTCCCACTGGGCGTCGGAGTGGCTCTGGCTCGACACCGCGGCCGAGCAGCTGCGCGACGTCCTTCCCGGCGTGACGGTCACCGTCAGCGAACTGCGCACGGACCCCTGGGACTTCTGCATCGTGCAGTGAGCACGACCCACCTCTCTACAGAAAGTGTGACTATGGCGCTCAAGGCGACACCCGAATCCCAGGCTGCGCTGCTGTCGCTGCAGGCCAGCGACATGCGCCTGCAGCAGCTCGCGCACCAGACGAAGACGATCCCTCAGCTGGCGCGGCTCGCGGAACTGACGGTCGAGTCGGAGCGCCTGCGCCAACAGCTCCTTGCCGATATGGGCGCAGTCGAGGACGCGCGCCTGGAACTGGGAAGGGTCGAGTCCGATGTTGCCGTCGTCGAGGCCCGCATGGCGCGCGACGCGGAGCGCATCGCCGGTTCCTCTTCGGCGAAGGATGTGGCCGGTCTCGAACACGAGATCGAATCGCTGCGTCGGCGGCGCGACGACCTTGAGGAGATCCAGCTCGGGGTGATGGAGCGGCTCGAGGGTCTTGAGGTGCAGGCCGAGGAGAGCAAGCGTCAGCGGGATGCGGTGCTCGAGGAGATCCGCACGGTCGAGGAGGAGCGCGACATCGCCCTTTCCTCCATTGAGAACGAGCGTAAGCATGCCCAGGCGAACCGCGCGGAGATCGCCGCGACGATCCCGGATGAACTCCTCGCGCTCTACGAGCGCCAGCGTGAGCGCTATGGAGCAGGAGCATCGCACCTTCGTGGCGGAGTGTCGTCCGCGAGCGGAGTGCGCCTCACGGAGAGCGACATGGCGCGCATCAGGGCGGCGGCTCCGGACGACGTCATCATGTGTCCTGACTCCGAAGCCATCCTCGTTCGCACCGACGAGTCCGGCCTTTAACCAGGGCAGACGCAGCGGGCGCCCGGAGCGCGCACTGGTAGTTAGACTGGGCGAGCGAATGGGTCGGCAAGACGGTCGCGTCGCCAGGGTTGCTTCGGCAGCCCGGCGCCGAGGAACGTCCGGGCTCCACAGAGCAGGACGGTGGGTAACACCCACCCGGGGCAACCCGCGAGAAAGTGCAACAGAGAGCAGACCGCCACTGGCTTCGGCCAGCGGTAAGGGTGAAACGGTGGTGTAAGAGACCACCAGCGGCCCGAGTGATCGGGCTGGCTGGGTAAACCTCGTCCGGAGCAAGGTCAGACAGGAAGCGCTACGGGTTGCTCGCCCAGCTTCCGGGTAGACCGCTAGAGGGCTGCGGCAACGTAGTCCCGAGATAGATGGCCGTCCAGCACCTCACGGTGTGAACAGAACCCGGCGTATCAGCCGGCCCATTCGCCTTGCCCCCTCAGGAGCTGTGCAGCGTCGAACCCTCAGCCAGGGCTGCGGCCCCCATGATGCCCGAGTTGTTCCGGAGTGCCGCCGGTACGATCCGGGTATCGAGCTCGAGAAGGGGAAGAAAGTCTTCGTGCTGCTTGGAGACCCCGCCGCCGACCACGAAGAGTTCGGGGCTGAGATACGCCTCGAGGCGCTCGTAGTAGCGCTGCAAGCGCCCAGCCCACTCGGTCCAGCTCAGTGACGCTCGCTCCCGCGCCCCATTCGACGCGACAGTCTCCCAGTCGACTCCGTCGATCTCGAGATGGCCCAGCTCGGCATTCGGCACGAGCCGGCCGTCGTTGATCAGGGCGGTGCCGATTCCTGTGCCGAGTGTCGTCATGATGACGAGGCCGGGTACATCCTTGGCGGCGCCGTAGCGCGCCTCGGCGACGCCCGCCGCATCCGCATCGTTGATGAAATGGATGCCGCGGCCGAGGGCCTTCTCGAAGAGTTGCTCAGCCTCGAGACCGATCCAGGCGTCGCTGACGTTCGCCGCCGACATGGTTCGGCCGCCGCGCACCACTGCGGGAAAACAGACGCCGACGGGCGTCTCCTCGTCGAGCTCCTCGAATTCCGAGACGAGGCCGACCACGGCCTTCACAACGTCGTCAGGCTCGCCACCTTCTGGTGTCGGCACCTTGTGCCGGTCGCTGAGGAGCGAACCCGTGTCAAGGTCCACGAGCGCGGCTTTGATGCCGGTGCCGCCGATGTCGATACCGATCGCACTGGTCATTTGGCCTCCTTGCCAGACAGGGTCAGGATCTCGGCGCCCCGCTCGGTCACCACGATCGTGTGCTCGAACTGCGCCGTCATGCTCTTGTCCTTGGTCGTGACGGTCCAGTCGTCGCTCCACATGTCCCACTCGTGCGTGCCGAGCGTGAGCATCGGCTCGATCGTGAACACCATGCCGACCTCCATGACGGTGTCGAACTCCGGCGCGGAGTCATAGTGGGGGATGATCAGGCCGGAGTGGAAGGCTGCGCCGACACCGTGCCCCGTGAAGTCGCGCACGACGCCATAGCCGAAGCGCCGAGCATAGGACTCGATGGTCCTTCCGATGACGTTGACCTGCCTGCCGGGGGCTACCGCCTTGATGCCCCGCGCGAGGGCCTCCTCGGTGCGGCTCACGAGGTCCGTCACCTCCTGGGAGGCGCTGCCGACGATGAAGGTCCGGTTCGTGTCGCCGTGGAAGCCGTTCTTGAAGGCCGTGATGTCGAGGTTGACGATGTCGCCTTCATTCAGCACCGTGTCATCAGGGATGCCATGGCACACGACCTCGTTCACCGAGGTGCACACCGACTTCGGGAACCCGCGGTAGCCAAGGCACGAGGGGTACGCGCCGTGTTCCACGACGTACTCATGGCCCAGGCGATCCAGCTCCTCGGTCGTGACGCCGGGGCGGATGTGCGCAGCGACGTGCTCGATGGCGGATGCCGCGATGCGCCCGGATTCGCGAATCAACTCCACCTGCTCGGGGCTGTACACGTCGCCGCCCGTGAACTTCGCAGGTGCGGGGCGGCCGACATACTCGGGCTTGGGGATCGAGGCAGGAACAGCGCGCCTGGGGGAGACCGCCCCCGGGATCAGGTGTCCGTTGGAGTCCTTGGGCATAGGATCGATCTTAGGTCGACAGCGGGAGGTGCCATGTCCGAGTGGTGGTACAACACACGAACCGGTGAGGTCGAAGAGGGCATGAAGTCCTCGGTCGTGGACCGTGCTGGCCCGTTCCCTTCCCGAGAGGAGGCGGCTCGTGCGCCCGAGATCATTGCGGCGCGTTCCCGCCAGTGGGCGGAGGAAGAGGAACTCGACGAGCGCTGAGCTCTCGGCCCCCTCCCTCCCTCACCTTCTGAGGATCAGATGAGCCCTTGGGCGATCATCGCGTCTGCAACACGGCGGAAGCCGCTCGCGTTCGCGCCGACGACGTAGTTTCCGGGAGCGCCGTAGTGGTCGGCCGCCTCATATGCCGCGCGGTGAACGTCGCTCATGATGGTGCGCAGCCGGTCCTCGCTCTTCGCGAAGTTCCAACGCTGGCGTGCCGCATTCTGGCTCATCTCCAGCGCTGAGGTGGCGACGCCGCCCGCGTTGGCTGCCTTGCCGGGCGCGAACAGCACGCCAGCTGCCTGCAGCAGCGCGATGGCCTCGGGAGTCGTCGGCATGTTCGCGCCCTCAGAGACGGCCATGACGCCGTTCTTGAGAAGGTTCTTTGCGTCGTCCTCGTTGAGTTCGTTCTGGGTGGCGGAGGGGAAGGCGAGCTCCGCCGGTACCTCCCAGACGCGACGGTCGGCAACGAAACGCGCGCCGGGCCTGCGCTCCACGTACTCCGAGATGCGTCCGCGTTCGACCTCCTTGATCTGCTTCAGCAGGTCGAGGTCGATGCCGTGCTCGTCGACGATGTAGCCGCTCGAATCCGACGCGGTGATCGCCCGGCCTCCGAGCTGGTGGATCTTCTCGATCGCATAGATCGCGACGTTGCCCGAGCCGGAGACGAGCGCCGTCTTGCCCTCGATCGCCTCGCCCTTCTTCGCGAGCATCTCCTCCATGAAGAAGACGGCACCGTAGCCGGTGGCCTCCGTGCGCACCTGGGCGCCGCCCCATAGCACGCCCTTGCCGGTGAACATGCCCGACTCGTGCCGGTTGGTGAGGCGACGGTACTGCCCGAAGAGGTAGCCGATCTCGCGGGAGCCGACACCGATGTCCCCCGCGGGCACGTCGGTGTGTTCCCCGAGGTGGCGGTAGAGCTCGCTCATGAAGCTCTGGCAGAAGCGCATGATCTCCGCGTCGGAACGACCATGCGGGTCGAAGTCGGCGCCGCCCTTGGCCCCACCGATGCCCTGGCCGGTCAGCGCGTTCTTGAAGATCTGCTCGAAGCCGAGGAACTTGATGATGCTCAGGTTGACGCTCGGGTGGAAGCGAAGGCCGCCCTTGTACGGTCCGAGGGCCGAGTTGTACTGCACTCGGTATCCGCGGTTGACGTGGACGCGACCGTTGTCATCGACCCACGGTACGCGGAAGAGAATCTGGCGCTCGGGCTCGACGAGCAGGTCGACGACGCCGCTCTCGACGTACTCCGGATGCTTGGCGACAACCGGCGCGATGGACTCGAGTACCTCGCGCATTGCCTGATGGAACTCGGTCTCGCCGGCGCTGCGTGCGACAGCGCGGTCATAAACGGCCACAAGGGCAGGGTCTAGTGCAGAGTGCATGAAAACTTTCTCGGTTCGGTGGCTCCCTGCGCCGGACTATTCGTAGGAGTGCTCGGGGCCGGGATAGGTGCCAGACTCGACATCCGATCGGAATGCGGTCACAGCCTCGGTGAGAATACCGTGTAGATCAGCATACTTGCGAACGAAGCGGGGGATGCGACCGCTCGTGAGTCCCGCCCAGTCGGTCCAGACGAGCAGCTGTCCGTCTACTTCCGGGCCGGCTCCGACGCCGATTGTGGGAATCCGAAGTTCTTCCGTGACGAGGGCTGCTGAGTCCGCGGGCACCATCTCGAGCACGACCGCGAATGCTCCTGCATCCTGCACTGCGCGGGCATCTTCGAGCAGCTGCTTCACCTGGTCGCCGCGCCCCTGGATCATGTGGCCGCCGAGGCCGTGCTCGCTCTGTGGCGTGAAGCCGATGTGTGCCATGACGGGGATGCCGGCTGAGACGATGCGACGGATCTGCTCGGCGCTCCGCACGCCGCCCTCGAGCTTGACGGCATGGGCGCCCGTCTCCTTCATGAAGCGGAAGGCGGTGTGGAGGGCCTCATCGGGGCTCGTCTCGTATGAGCCGAAGGGCAGGTCAGCGACGACGAGGGCCCGCTTGGCAGCGATGGCGACGGCACGCGTGAGCGGGATGAGCTCGTCGATCGTGACCGGCAGTGTCGTGTCGTGGCCGAAGACCGTGTTGCCCGCTGAGTCGCCGACCAGGAGGAAGTCGACACCCGCGTCGTCGAAGATCCGTGCCGTCAGGTAGTCATAGCTCGTCAGGCCCGTGATGCGGATGCCGCGTTCCTTCGCCTGCTGGAAGTGCCGGGTGCGCACGCGCTTGACGGGAGCGGGGGTGGAAGCATCGCTGGTTTCACTCATGGGGCCACTCTATGACGGCGTTCCGTCACTCCGCCCGACTCGGCCGATACGTGACGGGAAGGCGTCGGTCGCGACCGAAGGCCATCCCCGAGATCTTCGGGCCGATCGCACCCTGGCGTCGCTTCCACTCGGAACGATCGACGAGGGTGGTGACCTCGTCTACGATCGCCGGGTCGAAGCCGAGGGCCACGACATCGGCAGCGCCGAGCTTGCGCGTCACATAGGCATCGATCAGCGGATCCAGAATCTCGTAAGGGGGGAGCGAGTCCTCGTCCACCTGGCCCGGCTTAAGTTCGGCGGACGGCGGCTTGGTGATCGAGTTCTCCGGGATGGGCGGCACCTCGCCCCGCGCTGCCGCGAACTCGTTGCGCCACGCCGCGAGCTCCCAGACGAGGAGCTTCGGCACATCCTTGATGGGCGCGAAACCGCCGACCGAGTCTCCGTACATGGTCGAGTAGCCCACTGCGAGCTCGGTCTTGTTGCCGGTCGTGAGCACCAGGTGGCCTTGCATGTTGGAGAGGCCCATGAGGATCACGGCGCGCACGCGTGCTTGGAGGTTCTCGGCCGCGACCCCCGTGAGGCCGAGCTGCTCCTCGAACGGTGCGACGAGTCCTGCGATCGGCTGCGTGTCGAAGTGCACGCCGGTGCGCTCGGCGAAGTCGTCCGCGTCGGACCGCGAATGCTTGGAGGAGTACCTGCTCGGCATCGATACCCCGTAGACGGAATCGGCGCCGATCGCATCGACCGCGAGGGCCGCGCACACGGCCGAGTCGATCCCTCCCGAGAGGCCCAGGACGACGCTGCGGAAGCCGTTCTTCCTGACATAGTCGCGAAGCCCGAGGACGAGGGCGTTCCACAGCTGCTCACGGTCATCCGGAAGCTCCGCGACGTCCTTACCCAACTCGGGCTTGACAGGCGCGGATGCCGTGAGCTCGATCCGGTGCACCTCGCGCGGCAGGGGCGTGTCGGTGGCGTCGGCGGCGTCGACATCCACGATGAGGAGGTGCTCCTGGAACTGCGGCGCCCTGGCGAGGATCGTGCCGCTTCCGTCGACCACGACGCTGTCGCCGTCGAACACGAGGTCGTCCTGGCCGCCGACGAGGTTCACGTAGGCGACGATCGTGTCGGTCTCGACGGCCCGGCGTGTGACGAGCGGCAGTCGCACCTCGTCCTTGTCGCGCTCGAAGGGGGAGCCGTTCAGCACTGCGAGCACACCGGCATCCGCCTCGAGTACGCGCGCGACGGGACCGCCATCCCGCCAGAGGTCCTCGCAGATCACGACGGCGACGTCGACGTTGTTCACACGCACGACGAGCAACTCGTCGCCCGGAATGAAGATGCGGTATTCGTCGAACACCGAGTAGTTGGGCAGGTGATGCTTCGAGTAGGTGGCCTTGACGTGGCCGTGGTGGAGCACGCTGGCCGAGTTCCTCGCGATCGCCGTGGGTGCGTTGCTCGTGCCGAGGAGGCGCGGCTCGTGGGGACCGTCCGGATGTCCCACAATGACGACGAGGTCGCCGAGGCCCTCATCCTGGAGGCGCTTCGCGAGCACACTTACGGCATCCACCGCGGCGGTGAGGAAGCTCGGACGGGACGCGAGGTCCTCGATGGGGTAACCCGAGAGCGCCATCTCGCCTGTCATGAGCAACTCGGCCCCCTGGGCTGCTGCCCGTCGAGCGGCCTCGAGCACCTGCGTGCAGTTGCCATCGAGGTCGCCCAGCACCGGATTTGTCTGCGCGAGTGCCAAGCGGATTCGTCCCATAGCCAGTAGCCTAATAGCGCATCCTCGCCCCGGTCAGGGGCGAGAATCCGTCGAGACCACGAGGAGCACATGGACAAGCAGCGGGACTTCGTCCTTCGTACCATCGAAGAGCGTGGCATCAAGTTCATCCGCCTCTGGTTCACCGACGTCGTCGGCACGCTGAAGTCCGTTGCCATCGCACCGGCTGAGGTCGAGGGTGCGTTCGCGGAGGGCCTCGGCTTCGACGGCTCCGCGATCGAGGGTCTGACCCGCTCCTATGAGGCCGACGTGCTCGCCCACCCAGACCCGGCGACGTTCCAGATCCTCCCGTGGCGCGGGGAGATCGACCCGACGGCCCGCATGTTCTGCGACATCATGACGCCTGACGGCCAGCCGGCCATCGCGGACCCCCGCAATGTGCTCAAGCGCACGCTGGAGAAGGCCGCGGATGCCGGCTTCACCTTCTATACGCACCCCGAGATCGAGTTCTACCTCCTCAAGAGCTCGAAGTTCGGCACCGAGGGGCCCCAGCCTGTCGACTCGGCCGGCTACTTCGACAACGTGCCTGGCGGCACGGCCCACGACTTCAGGCGCCGTTCCGTGCGGATGCTCGAAGACCTCGGCATCTCGGTCGAGTTCAGCCACCACGAGGCTGGTCCTGGCCAGAACGAGATCGACCTGCGCTACGCCGACGCCCTCACGACAGCGGACAACATCATGACCTTCCGCACCGTGATCAAGGAGGTCGCGATCGAGCAGGGCGTCTACGCGACCTTCATGCCGAAGCCGTTCTCCGAGCACCCCGGTTCGGGAATGCACACCCACATGTCGCTCTTCGAGGGCGACACGAACGCCTTCTACGAGGCGGGTGCGCAGTACCAGCTCTCCAAGACCGGCCGTCAGTTCATTGCCGGGCTCCTCAAGCACGCGCCCGAGATCACGGCCGTCACGAACCAGTTCGTCAACTCCTACAAGCGACTCTGGGGCGGCGACGAGGCGCCGAGCTTCATCACGTGGGGACACAACAACCGCTCCGCGCTCGTGCGGGTGCCGCTCTACAAGCCCAACAAGGGTCAGAGTGCGCGCGTCGAGTACCGCGGCATCGACTCGGCGTCGAACCCCTACCTCTCCTTCTCGCTCATGCTCGCCGCGGGCCTCAAGGGCATCGAGGGTGAATACGAGCTCCAGCCGGAGGCCGAAGACAACGTCTGGCAGATGACCGACTCTGAACGTCGGGCGCTCGGATACAACGCACTGCCGGCCAGCCTCGACCACGCCGTGTCGCTCATGGAGGACTCCGAGCTCGTCGCCGAGACCCTCGGAGAGCAGGTGTTCAACTTCGTGCTGCGCAACAAGCGGCAGGAATGGCGCGAGTACCGCTCCCAGGTCACGCCCTATGAGCTCAACCGGAACCTGGAGATGCTCTAGACCCGCCCATGGCCCGTGACCAGACGTCCCTGACCGAGCTCGCGCGCCTCGGTTTCGCGCGTCTCGGCCAGGCGAGGGAGTCCCTGGATGCGCTCGGCCGGGAGCGCGCGACGGCGCTGTTCGGCGCGTTCTCGCTTGCAGCCGATCCTGACGAAGCACTCCGCCTTCTCCTGGAACTTCGCGACCGGGCTCCCGCCGAGACCGATGCACTCCTCGCGGAGGAGGGTGCTGCCCGCCGCCTCATCCGCCTGCTCGGGGCGTCGCCCGCCCTGGGCGAGTTCTTCCGGCGTCACCCCGCGGAGATGGCAACCCTGACGCATCCGCTCATATCGCCGTGGAGTGCCGAGCAGTATCGTGCCGACCTGCAGGACGCGGTCGCTGGGCTGGAGGGCGAAGCAGGGTGGAACGCCCTGCGGGTGCGTTACCGTCGCCATCTCGCCGCCCTCGCCGCCTATGACCTTGAGCTACCGAATCCGCTCGTCGGTGTCTCGGAGGTGACGGCGGCGCTGGCCGACCTCGCCTCGGCCGCCCTCGATGCCTCGCTCACCGTCGCGCGACGCGATGTGCCGTACCCGGCAGATGACGTGGCAGCCACGCGACTCGCGGTGATCGGCATGGGCAAGGCGGGAGCGCGCGAACTCAACTACGTCAGTGACGTCGACGTCATCTTCGTGGTCGAGGGCTCGGAGTCGATCACGACGGGACTCGCGATCGACATCGGCACTCGGCTTGCGATCGCCACCATGAAGGGCATCAGCGACCTCGCTACCGAGCCTTCACTCTGGGAGGTCGATGCGAACCTGCGACCTGAGGGCAAGGACGGCGCGCTCGTCCGCACGCTGGAATCCCACGTCGCTTACTACGAGCGGTGGGCGCAGAACTGGGAGTTCCAGGCCCTTCTCAAGTCGCGCCACATCGCTGGCGACCTGGATCTCGGTGAGCGCTACGAGGAGGCAATCCGCCCCTTCGTCTGGCGGAGCTCCTCGCGCGACGGCTTCGTGCAGGGAGTGCAGCGGATGCGCGAGCGCGTCACTGAGCACATCCCGGCCGAAGAGGTCGACATCCAGTTGAAGCTCGGCCCGGGCGGCATCCGTGACATCGAGTTCACGGTGCAGCTGCTGCAGCTGGTCCACGGTAGCGCTGATGAGCACGTGCGCCAACGCGCGAGCCTCGATGCCCTGGACGCCCTCGCCGAGCAGGGCTACATCGGCAGGGCGGAGGCGGCCGAGTTTGCGCACGACTACCAGTTCCTGCGGGTGCTCGAGCACCGGCTCCAGCTCAGCCGTCTGACCCGTACCCACCTCATGCCGCGTGACCGGGACGCACTCCGGGTGCTGGCACGTGCCTCTGGCCTCGCAGCGACGGCGGAGGGCATCACGGAGCAATGGGCGGCGCGCAAGTCGACCGTGCGTACCCTTCACGAGAAGCTCTTCTACCGACCTCTCCTGTCTGCGGTTGCGGCGCTTCCCGAAGAGGAGCTGGCGCTCACGAGTGGCCAGGCTGAGGCGCGTCTCGCCGCGATTGGTTTCATCGACACCCGCGGAGCGCTCGCACATATCGCCGCCATGACGGCGGGGGTCTCCCGGCGTGCGCAGATCCAGAAGAACCTGCTGCCGGTGATGCTCCAGTGGTTCGCTGAAGGGGCAGACCCCGACTACGGCCTGCTTGCCTTCCGCCGGCTCAGCGACGAGCTGGGGGAGTCGTACTGGTACCTGCGGATGCTGCGGGACTCCTCGGGCGCTGCCAAGCGACTCACGGCGGCCCTGAGCGGTTCCCGCTTCGTCGGTGGCCTGCTTGAACGGATGCCTGAGTCGGCCGCGTGGCTCGAGAGCGACGACGACCTGCGACCGAGGCCCGCAACCCTACTGGATGAGGAGTCCACGGCCATCCTGCGCCGCCACAGCGAGCCGAAGACGGCTGTCGCCGCCCTCCGTGCCATCCGAAGGCGGGAAGTGCTGAGGGTCGCCCTGGGAGCGATCCTGGGCGTTGTGGGCATCGAGGAGCTGGGCACGGCGCTCTCCGACATCAACACGGCCCTGCTGCGGGGGGTGCTCGCGGCGGTGCGTCGTGCCGATGACGGGCTGGAGTTCGCCATCATCGCCATGGGCCGCTATGGAGGCGCTGAGCTCGGTTTCGGTTCGGATGCCGACGTCATGTATGTCTATCGACCCACGACCGCAGAGCCTCACCACGCGCAGCGGACGGCCGAGCGCATCGTCTCCGACATTGTCGCCATGACGGAGGATCTCCGGCTGCCCTTCGACCTCGACGCGAACTTGAGACCGGAGGGACGCAACGGCCCGATCGCGCGCTCACTCGACTCCTACCGCGCCTATTACGAGCGTTGGTCCCTCACGTGGGAGGCCCAGGCCCTCCTGCGGGCTCGCGGCGTGGCGGGCGACGCCCAACTCCTCGCCGACTTCGAGGAACTGGCCGACTCGGTTCGCTATCCCGAGGCGATCGCCGAGACCGATGTCAGGGAGGTGAAACGCATCAAGGCCCGGGTCGAGTCCGAGCGCCTTCCCCAGGCGGCCGACCCATCGCGGCACCTCAAGCTCGGTCGTGGTTCGTTGAGCGATGTCGAGTGGTTCGTGCAGCTCATCCAGCTGCAGCATGCGCACGAGCACCCGGAACTTCGCACCTCGTCGACACTTCGGGCCCTTTCTGCGGCAGCCGAACTCGGATTCGTGCCCGAGCGGGAGGCGGAAACGCTTCGTGAGGCCTGGATACTCGCGTCACGCATCCGCTCGGCCATCACGCTGTGGTCCGGCAAGACCTCCGATGTGATCCCCACCGACCGCGAGCAGCTTGAGGGCATCGCGCGCCTCCTCGGATACCCGGCAAGCTCAGCGACATTGCTCGAGGAGCACTACATGCGCTCGACGAGGCACGCGCGCACGGTGTTCGAGCGGCGCTTCTATGGTGTGTCGAAGTCCTATCAGCCGTCGACCGGCTGACGCTGCCGGTGCATGAGAAAGGGCCGCGGAGCTGAGTTCCGCGGCCCTTCTCATTCGCTCCTGCGATCAGACTCCGTAGTACAGCTCGTACTCGATCGGGGTCGGGCGCATCGCGGCGGGAAGGATCTCCTTCTCCCGCTTGTACGCGATCCAGGTCTCGATGAGGTCCTTCGTGAAGACGTTGCCCTGCATCAGGAAGTCGTGGTCCTGCTCGAGCGCGTCTAGCGCCTCAGCGAGGTTCGCCGGCACCTGCGGGATGTTCTTGGCCTCCTCGGGCGGGAGCTCGTAGAGGTCCTTGTCGACCGGGTCGAGCGGCTCGATGCGGTTCTTGATTCCGTCGAGGCCAGCCATCAGCTGTGCCGCGAATGCGAGGTACGGGTTGCTCGAGGCATCCGGTGCCCGGAACTCGATGCGCTTCGCCTTGGGGTTGGTTCCCGTGATCGGGATGCGGATGGCAGCCGAGCGGTTGCCCGCGGAGTAGACAAGGTTGACGGGTGCCTCGAAGCCGGGCACGAGGCGCCGATACGAGTTCAGCGTGGGGTTCGTGAACGCGAGCACGGCGGGTGCGTGCTTGAGAAGGCCACCGATGTACCAGCGTGCGGTGTCGCTGAGCCCGCCATAGCCGGCCTCATCGTAGAAGAGCGGCTTGCCCTCGTTCCAGAGCGACTGGTGGGTGTGCATGCCGGAGCCGTTGTCTCCGAAGAGCGGCTTGGGCATGAAGGTCGCGGTCTTGCCCCACTCGTTCGCCGTGTTCTTGACGATGTACTTGAACTTCAGGATGTCGTCTGCCGCGTGCACCATGGTGTCGAAGCGGTAGTTGATCTCCGCCTGGCCACCGGTGCCGACCTCGTGGTGAGCACGCTCGAGGATGAGACCCGCATCAATGAGTTTGAGGCTGATGTCATCGCGCAGGTCTGCCTGCTTGTCGACGGGGCTCACTGGGAAGTAGCCGCCCTTGTACGGCGTCTTGTTACCGAGGTTGCCGCCGGCCTCCTCGCGACCCGTGTTCCAGGCGCCCTCCTCCGAGTCGACGCTGAAGAAGCTTGCGTTCTGCTTCGTCTCGTAGCGCACGTCGTCGAAGATGTAGAACTCCGCCTCGGGGGCGAAGAACGCGGTGTCGGCGATGCCTGTTGAGGCGAGGTACTTCTCGGCCTTCTTGGCGACCTGGCGCGGGTCGCGTCCATACACTTCGCCGTTGCGCGGGTTGTAGATGTCGAAGACCATGATGAGCGTCTTCTCGGCTCGGAACGGGTCCAGGTAGGCCGTGCTCACGTCGGGGATCAGTTGCATGTCTGATTCGTGAATCGACGCGAAGCCTCGGATCGAGGAGCCGTCGAAGAGCTGGCCGTCACGGAAGAAGTCCTCGTCGACGGTCGATGCCGGGATGTTGAAGTGCTGCTGAACACCGGGGAGATCGGTGAAGCGGATATCAAGGAACTTGACGTCGTTTTCCTTGATGTACTTGAGCACCTCGGAAGAATCATTGAACATGCGATGGACTCCAATGGCGAGGGATTTGCGGTGGTCGCTGCGTGCGCAGCCATGGGGAGGCTAACGGGAAGGCATTTCTTCGCGGTGTCCCCATTGTTTCGCCAATGTTACGCGTCGCGTGAAACTAAGCTTGTGGGATGCCTGAACCGAGCACCATGAACACCGCGAACAACGACTGGCCCGGGCAGCGGCTCGGGCTTCCGGAACATGGTCCACGCTCGGTCGCGCGCCCTGGCCGCCGCATCGCCGCGCTGGCAATCGACTTCGCTATCGCCGCGATTCTCTGGGCGGCTTTCTTTCCCAACGAGCAGTGGGCCTCGACCCTCATCTTCGTCGGTATGCAGATCCTGTTCATCCCGTTGCTGTCCGGGGGAGTCGGGCACCTGTGCGTCGGCCTCCGTGTGGTGACCCTCAACGGCACGTGGGTCGGCGTGCTGCGTCCGATCATCCGCACGCTGCTGCTCGCGCTGCTGGTTCCAGCGCTCATCTGGGACGCCGACCAGCGCGGGCTCCACGACAAGGTCGCCGGCACTGTACTCGTGCGGGTCTAACGGGGATCGTTTCGTACGCCAGCTGGGAGCCAGCGTTCGAGACGCCTTCGCAGGGTCTGCTAGCGCGGCCGCGGAGCGCGCACGCGCATGGGGTCGATGCCCTTCGGGATGGGCATGCCGGCCTTGGTCGTGAGCGACGTGATGCGGTTGTTGACGGCGTAGACCTCCGCCTTCGACAGTTGCTTCTTGTATCCGCCGAGCGTGCGAGCGATGCGGTGGAGCGGAACCGAATCCTCATCCGGGCCCACGTGGATGATATTGATGGGCACGTTGGGCAGCACTCGGGCGACCTTGCGGCGCTCGTCGTCCAGCATCCGGGTCGTGCGGGACTTGGGTCCCTCACCGATGAGCGCGACGCCGCCGCGCCCCACGGCGCGATAGACGGCATCCTGCGTGCGGGGGCTGACAGCGACAGGCATCTCGCTCGCGGTCCAGCCGCGACGGAGTGAACTCTTGAGTACGGCGCCAACCGCGCCGGGCTGGCCCTCGATCTGCGAGTAGGCGGCCTTCTCAGCGCGCCGGCTCAGGACGATGAGGAACACGAGCGTGCCCGCGAGTAGGCCCGAGATGGTCCAGAGCACGAGACCGAACACGTTGGTGCCGGAAATCAGGATGCCTGCGGTCACCACCGCGACGAGGGGCAGGACGAAGCCGAGCAGCATCCACCAGACCGACCGCGGATCGTGCCGCTTGGTCATGGTGAAGACCTGATACATCTGCTTGATGCGGCCTGGTTCCTTGGGCGGCTTGGGTGCCTTGTCGCTGCGTCGTGCCATGGTTCAAGGATAGGGCCTGCCGGGCAGTTCCAGACTCCTCCCGAAGCGCAGCTTGAGCGGCCATTCCACAGGCCAGTCGCAGCACACCGACTCCACCCGCCGCCAGCAGCACGATTTCTTGGTGGGAATCATTGGCGGGTATCGAGTGGTGAGAAGGCTCGGCGCAGGCGAGCGCAGCGAGGTATGGCTCGGACGAGCCGAAACACCGGAGGACGCGCTCGAATCGGCGACGCCGAGAGCGCACGAGGGCACCGGCCTCGCGGCCATCAAGGTCTACCGGGAGGACGTGGCGTCAGAAACGGTCGATCGGGAACTCAGGGCACTCACCCGCATGGTCTCGCCCCACCTCGTCGGGGTGATCGATGCTGCCGCCGAAGGCACGCGTCAGTGCCTCGTGCTCAGGCTCCTTGACCCGGGAGGCCTGACGCGCTTGCTCGCCAGTCGGTCCACGCTCAGCCGCGGCGAGTTGGTCACCCTTCTGGTGCCACTGGCCCGGGCGGTCAACTCGATGCACGCTGCCGGCGTCACGCATGGCTCGCTCCGCGCTGCCAAGGTGCTGTTCGATGAGTGTGGCGCCCCCGTGCTCCTCGGTGGAGCTCGAATGACCGACTCGCCGCATCCGCCGTCGCGATCGGTGTTGAAGGAGGGACGCTCATTCATCGATGATCGTCGCGCGCTCTGGCTGCTCGCCACCGACCTGACCGCGCGGGCCGCGCACCCCGAGGAGCTTGCAGGGCTCAGCGAATGGCTCCGCACGGAACCATGGACGACTCCGGGGTTCCAGGACGAGCTATCGGAGAGGGCGTTCGAGACGGGTCCACCGACGCCGCTGTCGATCCCGTGGCTGGGTCTCGAGCCCGCGGTTGAGGGCAGCCGCGACGCACGACAGTCGCGCACGCTCCGTGAACCCGAGCACGCCACAGTGGTGCACGAAGCACCGGCATGGACGCGGGCGTTGAAGGCGGTGACGGGCCGGAGCAGTTCCGTCCTGGGTCGACTGCGCGATACCTACACCGGGGTGCGTCCCCGATTTCGGGTGATCGGGCTGCTTGGCGTCGTACTGATCGGCAGCGTCCTGCTCGTCGCGACCACCACGGAATCCGGCAGCACAGAGGCCATGGGTCAGGCCGAGACAGCGGCGGTATTGCATCGCGATGACGCGCCCGTCTCGGTCGAGTCCCGCGTCGACGTGGATGTCGAGCCCGAGCCGAACGATGCAGAGAACGTCACGACGGCTGACGAGGAGGCGCTGAGGGGTGACGACCCGGTGCTCGCGGCCAGGCGACTGCTCACCCTGCGCGACGCCTGTCTCAGTGCGGCGTCAGTCGAATGCCTCACCGACGTGCTTCAACGGGATTCCGCCGCGTGGCTGGCCGACACCGCCAGTCTCAGCGAAGGTGCCGATGGCGGGACGCACGCTCCGCTCCTGCGGGAACAGGACGAGGTTGCGGTCATCGACATCATGGGCGGTGTCGTGTTGCTCAGCGTCGACGGACCGGCCCCGCATGTCGGGACGGACGGCGCCCAGGACGCGACCGCGGAAAGAGCACCGGCCTCGATCCTGATCATCAGGACCGAGGCCGGTTGGAGGATCCGGGACGTGCTGCCGGGCTAGATGCCCAGCGATCCTTCGAAGTTGCCCTCTTCGAGACGCGACTTGACAGCGACCAGGAAGCGCGATGCATCCGCGCCATCGATGATCCGGTGGTCGTACGAGAGTGCCAGGTAGACCATCGAACGGATGGAGATGGCCTCGACCCCTTCGCTCTGCACAACCACGGGCCGCTTCGTGACGATGCCCGTGCCAAGGATGGCCGACTGCGGCAGGAACACCACAGGCGTGTCGAACAGTGCGCCGCGCGAACCCGTGTTCGTGAGCGTGAACGTGCCGCCAGCAAGCTCGTCAGGCTTGAGCTTGTTCTCGCGGGTGCGCTCGGCCAGATCGGCGATCTCCTTCGCCAGTCCGGCGATGTCAAGCGAACCCGCATCCCTGATCACCGGAGTGAGCAGGCCACGCTCGGTGTCGACCGCGATGCTCAGGTTCTCCTGCGGCGGGTAGACGATGTTCTCGCCGTCGATCGTCGCGTTGATGATCGGGTAGGCCTTGAGGGCCTCCGACGCAGCAAGGGCGAAGAAGGGGAGGAAGGAGAGCTTGGTGCCCGTCTTCTCGAGGAACGCGTCCTTGACGCGCGACCGGAGCGCGGCCACCTTCGTGACGTCGACCTCGACGACGGTCGTCAGCTGCGCAGACGACTGCATCGAGATGACAGCACGCTCGGCGACGACCTTGCGGAGACGCGTCATGGGAACTGTCGTGCCACGGAGCGGCGAGGTCTCGAGCTTCGGCGCAGGCGTCGAAGCAGCTGCTTCAGCAGGCTTCTCGCTCGCCGAGCTGCTCGACTTCGCGGCTTCCAGCACGTCTTCCTTGCGGATGCGACCGCCGACCCCGGTGCCGGAGACCGTCGAAAGGTCGACGCCCTTCTCCGCAGCGAGCTTGCGCACGATCGGGGTCACGTAGCCGGAGCTGCCGCCCGAGGACGCGCTCGCTGCCGGCACTGCGGCTGGCGCGGAGGCACCAGCCTGCTCCTCAGCCGGCTGGTGCGTCACGGAGGCAGACGGAACGGACTCGGTTGGGGCGCCGCCGTCAGGCGCGTCGGCCTCGGCCGCCTGCGACTCGGATGCCTTCGCAGGCTCCTCCTGCGCGGGGGACGGCACGGGGGCGGGAGGCTCGGAAGGCAGGTACTCCTGCTGCGGCCGCTCGTCCTGCTGCGGCTGCTCCTCCTGCTGCGGCTGCTCGTCCTGCTGAGGCTCCTCCTGCGCTGGCGCGGCCTGCTCGGCTGCACCGGCGTCTGCGCCGGAACCGATGCGCAGGAGTTCCGCACCGATCTCGATGGTCTGGTCCTCAGCGACCAGGATCGCCTGGACGATGCCCGCGATGGGCGAGGGGATCTCGGTGTCGACCTTGTCGGTCGAGATCTCCAGGAGCGGCTCGTCGACCTCGACGGAGTCGCCCACCTGCTTGAGGATGCGAGTGACGGTGCCCTCGGTGACGCTTTCGCCGAGCGAGGGGAGCGTGACTGCCTGACCACCGGATGCTGCGGGCGCGGACTGTACCTCTGCCTGCGGGGCCTCCTGCTGCTGCGGTTCGGCCTGCTCCTGCGACGGGGATGCCGACTCCTGGGCGCTTTCCTCGCTCGGAGTCGCTGCCTCAGCCGGAGCGGCCTCCTCGGCGGCCGGGGCGGACTCTGCGGGCGCCTCCGGCTCTCCGCCTTCCGACGAGCCGTCCCCGATACGCACGAGCGGCGCACCGACCTCGACGGTCTCGTCCTCGGCGACGAGGATCTCCTCGATCACACCGGCAATGGGGGACGGAATCTCCGTGTCGACCTTGTCGGTGGATACTTCGAGCAGAGGTTCGTCGACCTCCACACGATCTCCGACGTTCTTCAGCCAGCGCGTTACCGTGCCCTCAGTGACGCTCTCGCCGAGCGCCGGGAGGTTGACGGATTGGCTCATCAGGGGTGCTCCTTCGGTGAATTCTCTTGATTCAGCATAGTTCCGGGGGCGTCAGACGCCGTGAAGCGGCTTGCCAGCAAGCGCGAGGAAGGCTTCGCCGAGCGCCTCGTTCTGCGTCGGGTGCGCATGCAGCAGGGGTGCAATGTCTTCGGGGTACGCGTCCCAGTTGACGGCGAGCTGTGCTTCGCCGATGAGTTCTCCCACACGGCCACCGATCATGTGCACGCCGACCACGGGGCCGTCGTTGACGCGGACCACCTTGATGAGGCCCGAGGTGCCGATGATGTGGCTCTTGCCGTTGCCGGCGAGGTTGTAGTCGTAGCTCGTGACGTTCTCCGCACCGTGCACCTCCTTGGCCTTCGCCTCCGACAGACCGACAGAGGCGACCTCGGGGTCGGAGTACGTGACCTTCGGGATGTTCGCATCGCTCACCACGACCGGGTTCAGGCCGGCGATCTCCTCAGCGACGAAGATGCCCTGCTGGAAGCCCCTGTGGGCGAGCTGGAGGCCGGGGACGATGTCACCAACCGCGTAGACGCCGGGCACGTTCGTGGCGAGGCGCTCGTTCGTGAGCACGAAGCCACGGTCCATCTCGACGCCGACCTCGTCAAATCCGAGGCCCTCCGTCACGGGACCGCGACCGACCGCCACGAGCAGCAGCTCGGCCTCGACCGTCTCGCCGTTCTCAAGCGTCACGACGACGCCGTCGTCGTTCTGGGTGACGCTCTGGAAGCGAACGCCCAGCTTGAAGTTGATGCCGCGCTTGCGGAACGCGCGCTCGAACTGCTTGCTGATGGCCTCGTCCTCATTGGGCACGAGGTGGGGGAGCGCCTCGATGATCGTGACGTCCGCGCCCCACGACTTCCAGACGCTCGAGAACTCGACGCCGATGACACCGCCGCCGAGCACGGCAACCTTCTTCGGCACGAAGTCGAGTTCGAGCGCCTGCTCGGAGGTGATGACTCGTCCGCCGATCTCGAGGCCCGGGAGGGTGCGCGAGTACGAACCGGTCGCGAGGATGACGTTCTTGCCGGTGTAGCGGGTTCCCGCGACCTCGACGGTGTTCGGTGCGACGAGTCGACCCTCGCCCTCGACCACCGTGATGCCACGCATCTTGATGAGCCCCGTGAGCCCCTTGAACTTGCTCGAGACGACCTCCTGGCGGTAGGCCGTCACGCCAGCGATGTCGATCCCGTCGAGGGAGGCCGTCACACCGTACTTGGCGGATTCGCGGGCGACGTCTGCGACCTCGGCCGAGTGCAGGAGCGCCTTGGTCGGGATGCAACCGACGTGGAGACAGGTGCCGCCCAGCTTGTTCTTCTCGATGAGGACCACCGAGAATCCCAGCTGCACCGAGCGGAGCGCTGCGGCATAGCCACCGCTTCCGCCGCCGAGGATCACTACGTCATACGTCTCTTCAGACACCCGTCAACTCCTTGTGGATGAGGCTTTGTGCAAGACCGCATCCCGGAGCCGAGACACGCATCCAGCGGCAGATCAATCGTTCTGCCAGCCTACTACGACCGACCGAACTCGTCCGTCAGTTCGAGGAGCGCCCGCAGGGCGACTCCGGTCGGGCCCTTGCCCGTGAATCCATAGCCGGATCCCTGGTTGTTGGCCGGTCCGGCGATGTCGATGTGAGCCCACGGGATCGTTGATTCCCCGCCGGGGCGCGGCGTCGCGAACTCCTTCAAGAAGGTGGCTGCCAGGAGCATCCCGCCGGCCGTGCTGCCGATCTTGGCGTTGGCGATATCCGCGACATCAGAAGTGAGCGAAGCGCGGAGTTCCTCTGCGAACGGCATGGGCCAGAACTTCTCGCCGACCCGATCGGCGGCGTCGCAGAGCTGGCCGACGAGCGCGCGGTCACCCATGACGCCCGCGTAGCGCGTGCCCAGTGCGACGATCGCTGCGCCCGTCAACGTCGCGATATCGATGATGGCGTCGGGCTGTTCCTCGCCCGCCGCAACGAGTCCGTCGGCGAGGACCAGGCGTCCCTCGGCGTCGGTGTTGAGCACCTCGATCGTGGTGCCTCCACGCACGGTGATGACATCGTTGGGGCGCATGGCCTCGCCGGATGGCATGTTCTCCGCGAGGCACAGCCACGCGGTGAGACGCACGGGGAGCGCGAGCCGGGATGCCGCGAGCACCACGCCGAGTGCGGTGGCTGCACCGGCCATGTCGTACTTCATGCCGACCATGGACGCTGCTGGCTTCAGTGACAGGCCGCCGCTGTCGAAGGTGATGCCCTTGCCCACGAGGGCGAGGTGCTTGCCCGCGTCGGAGGGCGAGTAATCGATACGCACGAGCCGGGGACCGCGCTCGGAGCCGCGACCGACGCCCAGGAGGCCACCGAAGCCGCCCTTCTCGAGCTGCGCCTCGTCGAACACCGTGACCTCGACCCCTGTGCGACCGGCGAAGAGCTCGCGGGCGCGCTCGGCGAAGCTTTCGGGGTACAGGACGGCGGGGGGAAGATTGACGAGATCTCGTGCGACCGTCATCGCCTCGGCAATCGCATCGGCCCGCTCGACGAGCTCGGGGGAGTCGGATTCGGCTGCGACGAGAACCTCAGACGCGGGAACCTTGGTCGAGGCCTTCGACTTACCGCGTGACTCCGTATAGGCGTACGCGCCGATGGCGGCGCCTTCGAGCACTGCAGAGAGTTCCGCCTCGCTGCTGTGAGGGAGCGCGATGGCCACGGTGGTCGTTCCCACGAGCTGGCGGGTCGCACTTCCCGCCGCCGCGCGGAGCGCTTCCTCTGTCGGCTCGCCCTTTCCAAGTCCGACGAGCGCAACGGCGCGCGCTGCGACATCCGGCACCGCGATTCGCACGAGCTCGTCGCGTGCACCCGTGACGCCCAGGTCAGAGAGGCGATCGCTGAGCGCGGTGATGGCGGCGATGTCGCTGTGGACGCGGGGCGCCTCGTCTCCCCGGCTGCTGACGCCGACGACGAGGACGTCCGCGGCGATTGCTTCTGGTGGAGTGGTGGCGATGGCGAGGCTCGGTGTTGGCATCCCGCAATGCTATTCGTGTTCGCTCTCGGCGTGCTGGGTCGGGGGCCTGCGGGCGCGCCCGCCGAGTGCCCGTGGATACGATTGGAGCATGCGAGAGGTCGATGGGCTCTACAGCGCTGGGGCCGCCTTCGGGGCAGTTCCGCCGGGCGTGCCGCTCGTCGCGGCCCTGACGGGCTTCGCCGATGCGGGATCCGCAGTGTCCCAGTTCACGGAGGCGGTGCGCGTGGACCTCGGCGGTGAGCCCGTGGCCGTCTTCGATAATGACGAGCTGCTCGACTACAGGGCCAGGCGGCCGCTCATCTCCTTTGATCGCGACCATCTTGCGAACTATGTTCCGGCCCGCCTTTCGTTGGAACTACTGACGGATGAGCTGGGCAGGCCCTTCCTTCTGCTCTCCGGCTACGAGCCCGACTACCAGTGGGACCGCTTCACTCGTGCAGTGCTGTCTCTCATCGAGCGCTTCGAGGTTGGCTCGGTCACCTGGGTGCACTCAATCCCCATGCCGGTGCCGCACACGCGTCCGATCGGAGTCACCGTGAGCGGCAACCGCACGGAGTTGATCGACGCAATGTCGGTCTGGCGCCCACATACCCAGGTGCCAGCGAACGCGCTCCACCTCCTCGAATTCTCGCTCCAGCAGACGGCGCACGAGGTTGCCGGATTCGTGCTGCTGATTCCGCACTATCTCTCTGACACCGAATTCCCGGACGCCGCTGTGAAGGCACTCGAATGCATCACGGCGGCGACCGGCCTCATCTTCCCGACCGATCGACTGCGCGAGGACGGCCGCGACTTCGTCTCGCGGATCGACCTTCAGGTCGCGGAGAACGGTGAGCTGGCGAAACTCGTCGGTGCACTCGAGGAGCGCCACGACGCCTACATGGAGGGCAACGCCGTGCGCTCGCCCCTGACGGATGTCGATGGCGCCCTGCCGACAGCGGACGAGATCGCGGCAGAACTCGAGAAGTTCCTGGCGACCCGCCGCAAGGGTGACGACGACTCTCCCGCACCGTAGCCACGCCGTCGCTCGCGCGACTGCGTCGTTAGGATCGTGGAGTGAATTCGCGCCGGTCCTGGGTCATCTGGGGATGCGCGGTGTTCGCCTACGTGGTTGCCGTGATGCAGCGCTCGTCCCTCGGGGTGGCCGCCGTCGAGGCGACCGATCGATACGAGATCACGGCCTCCGTGCTGTCGACGCTCGCGGTCGTGCAGCTCATCGTCTATGCCGGGTTGCAGATCCCCGTCGGCGTGATGCTCGACAGGGTGGGCCCCCGGGTGCTCATCAGCGGGGGAGCAGCCGTCATGCTTGCGGGGCAACTCGCGGTCGCATTCGCTGATCACTTCTGGCTCGCCGTCGTCGGGCGCATCCTGGTGGGCACGGGCGATGCCATGACCTTCATCTCCGTACTCCGGCTGCTGCCCCTCTGGTTCGCCGGGCGCATCCTGCCGCAGGTCTCCCAGTGGACGGGCAACGTGGGACAGCTGGGCCAACTGCTCTCCGCCGTGCCCTTCGCATGGGTGCTCCATGACTTCGGATGGACGCCCGCCTTCGGGTTGGCGGGTGCGGCGGCGCTGTGCTCCCTGCTGCTGACGCTCGCGGTCGTGAAGGATTCGCCGGCGGGCACTGCAGCGTCCGGCGAGGTGGAATCGTGGGGTCACGCATTCCGGGAGGCTCGAGAGGCCCTCCGGCGGCCCGGCACGCAGCTCGGCTTCTGGTCGCACTTCACGACCCAGGCGCCCGGTTCCATGTTCGCCCTCCTCTGGGGGTTCCCGTTCCTCGTGAGCGGGCTCGGCTACTCGCCAGGAACCGCCGCGGGACTCCTCAGTCTCCTGCTGCTCTCGGGCGTGGTCGCAGGGCCGATCCTCGGTGTCCTAACCGCGCGTTACCCCTTCCGCCGTTCCTCGCTCGTGCTGGGGATCGTCGGATGCACGGTCATTGCGTGGCTCGTCGTGCTCGCGCAGACCTCGCCTCCTCCCTTCTGGCTCGTCTGCGTGCTCATCATCGTGCTCGGGGCCGGGGGGCCCGGTTCCCTCATCGGCTTCGAGTTCGCACGGAGCTTCAACCCCCTGCGAAGCCATGGCTCCGCCACAGGCATTGTCAACGTGGGCGGCTTCGTTGCGAGCCTGACGATGATGTTCCTGATCGGGATGACGCTCGATGCCGTCTCCGGAGACGCCGGGGAGGGACTCTACAGTTGGCAGTCGTTCCGGGCCGCCTTTGCCACGCAGTTCCTCGTGCTCGCGGTGGGAACGTATTTCATCCTGCACACTCGTCGCCTCACACGGCGACGCCTCAAGGACGATGAGGGAATAGAAGTGGCACCGCTCTGGGTTGCTCTCTACAGAGCCCTTCGGCGCAAGCGAAGCTGAGCAGCACCCCCGGTGGAGTGGCGTCCCGGCAAAGCGTGCAATAATTAGTGTTTGAGACCCGTTCGATGGTCCGATTGCCGATGTGATGATGTCGCTGGCTCCCGGACTTGACATGGGTCTTAGTGCTGCCCGAAGGGAAGGCACGATCCTCCCGAAAGAAAGGTAACCGCATGGCTACCCGCACCACGACCACATCCAAGTCTGCCAAGGGCAAGGCCTCGCAGGAGGTGCCCGACGCGGTGGTCGACACCGTCGAAGAGCAGGACGTCGAGACGACGGCAGCCGCCAAGAAGGCACCCGCGAAGAAGAAGCCCGCCGCGAAGAAGACGGCTGCGGGTGATGGCGCCGAGCCCAAGGCTCCCGCCAAGACGCGCGCGAAGAAGAAGGCAGTCGCCGTCGAGGAGCCCGCTGAAGAGCCGGAGGCCGACGGCGCCGTCGTCGAAGACGCAGACGACGAGGGCACGGCGACGAGCGGCGCTGCCGACGAGAAGCTGCCCACGGGCGCGATCGTGCTCTCGATGGCAGACGAGGACGATGAGGTTCCCGTCTACTCGGCCACGATCACGGGCGCGACGGCCGACCCCGTCAAGGACTACCTCAAGCAGATCGGTAAGGTCGCTCTCCTCAACGCAGCAGAGGAGGTCGAGCTGGCCATGCGTATCGAGGCGGGCCTGTTCGCCGAGGACAAGCTCGCAAACGAGGGCGACAAGCTGTCACCCGCTCAGAAGCGCGAGCTGCAGTGGGTTGCCAAGGACGGCCAGCGCGCCAAGAGCCACCTGCTCGGTGCCAACCTCCGCCTCGTCGTCTCGCTGGCAAAGCGCTACACGGGACGCGGCATGCAGTTCCTCGACCTCATCCAGGAAGGAAACCTGGGCCTTATCCGTGCTGTTGAGAAGTTCGACTACACGAAGGGTTTCAAGTTCTCGACCTACGCGACCTGGTGGATCCGTCAGGCCATCACGCGCGCCATGGCTGACCAGGCTCGCACGATCCGTATCCCGGTCCACATGGTCGAGGTCATCAACAAGCTTGCGCGAGTGCAGCGCCAGATGCTGCAGGACCTGGGCCGAGAGCCCACTCCGGAGGAGCTGAGCCGCGAACTCGACATGACGCCCGAGAAGGTCGTCGAGGTGCAGAAGTACGGTCGCGAGCCGATCTCGCTCCACACGCCGCTCGGCGAGGATGGCGACAGCGAGTTCGGTGACCTCATTGAGGACACCGAGGCCGTCGTTCCGGCGGACGCCGTGGGGTTCACGATGCTGCAGAAGCAGCTCGAATCGCTTCTTGATTCGCTCTCGGAGCGTGAGGCAGGCGTCATCCGCATGCGATTCGGGCTGGGGGACGGCATGCCGAAGACCCTGGACCAGATCGGCGACACCTTCGGCGTGACTCGCGAACGCATCCGCCAGATCGAGTCGAAGACCATGGCCAAGCTTCGCCATCCGTCCCGGTCGCAGTCGCTCCGGGACTACCTTGAGTAGGCCCCCGAAGCCTCTCGGAACGCGGCCGTCTGCCGCCAGGTACTTCATCCCGATCCTGGCAGGCAAGGTCGTTCGGCTGCTCGCGCGGCTGAGGGGAGGCGGCTCGGCGTTCCCCGGATACGTGACGCTCAAGCTCGCGCCGCGATTCCTGCATGACATCACGAGGCAGTTCCCTCACGGCAACGTCTTCGTGCTCGGGTCGAACGGCAAGTCCACGACGACCCACATGCTCACGTCGATCATGCGCGCGCACGGCCTGACCGTGTTCACGAATCCTTCTGGGGGCAACCTTCCCCAGGGAATCGCATCGTCCCTGCTCGGGCAGGTCAGCCTCTCCGGCCGCCTCAAGGCTGACATCGGGGTGATCGAGGTCGATGAGGCGTTCGGCAAGGTCATCGCAGAAGCCCTGACCCCCTCGGCGGCCGTGATCCTCAACCTGCAGATCGACCAGATCTACCGCTTCCACGAGCCCGAGCGGGTAGCTGGCATGTTCCGGGACATCGTCGCCGAGGTGAGTGACGTGGTCGTACTCAACCGCGATGACCACTTCCTCCGCACGCTCGCGGGCCGGCTCGAGGAGGAGGGTCGTCTCGACCTCGGCTTCTTCGGGCTCACCGATGAGGCGGTGGCGTCCGCGCCACACGGCCAGGTCATCGCGCGGGACTACGAGAACGAGTCGATCGCCGCAGACTCCGTGCGCGAGGTCTACGCCGAGGTGCAGGCCGTCGATGGTGCGACCGCGACGATCGCGTTCGATGGCGTTGCACGCAGCATGCGGCTCTCGGCGAGAGGACTGCACTACGCGGTCGACGCAGCGGCCGCCATCACGCTTGCCCGCAAGGTGCTCGGTGATCGCTTCTCCCTCGACTCCGCGATCTCGGCCCTCGAGTCGGCGAAGCCCGTCTACGGTCGCGGCGAGACGGTGCAGCACAACGGCCAAGAGCTTGAGATCCTTCTGCTCAAGAACCTCGCGAGCTTCCAGATGAACGTCGACTACCTCGACGGCGCTCCCGAATCAGTCATGATCGCGCTCGACGAGGGCAGCAAGGACTTGTCCTGGCTCTACGCGGCGGATGTCTCGAAGTTCTCCCACGTCGACGTTGTCTCGGGGCCGAAGGCCGCCTTCATGGCCCTTCGCCTCGCCTACGACAACATCGACTACGGCACTGTCGAACCCGACCTCGAGAAGGCGCTCAAGACGATGCTCGCCTCGGAGCTGCCCTCCGACGGCAAGCGAACGCTCATCCTCGACTATGACCAGATGATCCTCGCGCGCAAGCTCCTCGGACACAGCGACCTGGAACGAGGCGCATCATGACCCAGCTGACGATTCTCGAGCTCTTCCCCGAGCATTTGGCGGTCAACGGCGACATGGGGAATGTCATCGTGCTGCGTGAGCGCTTGCGCCTCGCCGGCATCGACGTCACCCACGTGAAGCACAATCCGGGCGACGACCTGCCTGACGATGTTGACATCGTCACGGTCGGCACCGGGCCGGCATCCGCTCTCCGTGTCCTGGAAGCCTCGGCGCAGGCGATTGGCGACCGACTCCGTGGCTGGCGCGACGACGGCGTACCCATGCTTGCAGTGACCGCCGGCATGCAGTTGCTTGGCTCGCGCGTCATCATGCCGGGCGGAGCCGTGCTCGAGGGCGCCGGCGTGCTGGAAATTGAGACGGATGCTTCGGCCGACCGTGTCGTCACGAACTGCTTCGTCATCGATCACGCAGAACTCGGTCGCCTCATCGGCATCGAGAACCACGGTTCGACCATGGCACTGACCGGCCCGGTGACGGAAGCGTTCGGCACGGCGGTCACGGGGCGCGGGAACGGCCATGCGAAGCACGAGGGCGCGAGGGCTGCGAATGTGATCGGCACGCATCTCCAGGGTCCGGTGCTCGCGATGAACCCCGTGCTCGCTGACCACCTGATTGAGCTCGCCTGCGAACGGAAAGGGATCTCCTACTCGCAGAACGAGGGCCACGCCAAGCTCGACTCGCTCGCGCTTGAGTGCCGCCGCATCCTCGCGCGCTCCGCGAACGTCGCCGTCGATCGCCCCGCCTCCTGACAGCATCCGGTGACTGACGCGCTCGGCGATGCCACTGCGGGGGAGCCCTCTGTCTTCTCAGGGGGATGCACGCGGCTCGCGTTCGTCTCGAAGCAGGTCGTCGAAGACAACCTCCGCGCTCTCCGTCGCGAAGCTTTTGGTGCCGGTGTTCTGATCGATCTCTCCTCGGAGGCCTGGGGGCACGGGCTCGTGGATGCCGCCCGCGCGGTGACCTCGGTGGGGCCATCAACGATCGCAGTATCGAATGTGCCGGATGGCATCGCCCTGCGGAGTGAGGGCATCGACAGTGAGATTGTCGTGTGGAACCTCCCGGCCACCGCCGCTCGCGACGAGCTTTCGGCATCCGGTCTCTCCGCCGCCGCATCGTCACCGCACGCGGTCGGTGTCGCCGTCCGAACTGGGGCAGCACACGTCTGGCTCGATCTCGGCATCAAACGCGTTGCCGGTGCGACCGACCGACCCGAACTCGAGGCATTCGCTCGTGCGCTGTCGGCGGCAGCCCAGGGGAGCGTCACTCTCTGTGCCAGCGACGCAAGGCTGTTGCATGAGGCGGCCGGCTTCTTCACCGACCGAGGCATCGAGGTGCGTGGTCTTGTATCTCCCGTGGGTCGCGACGTCGCGCCCATTGGGGGTTACGCGGGTATCGTCCGCATCGGAGCCGAGGTTTTTGGCCTCAGCGAGACCCTCGCGCCCGCGCCCGTGAGCGTGCGGCCCGCCCTGAGTCTCAGAGCGCCGATCATCGCCCTCAAGGATGCCGACCGGGATGTCGGCGTTTCCTACGGCTACACCTATCGCACCAGCCAGCCGACAACGCTCGCGTTGGTGCCGGTCGGCTACGGCGATGGGGTCGATCGTTCGCTCGGAAACCGAGCCCAGGTACTCCTGCGCGGGCAGCGTCTCACGATCGCGGGCAGGGTCGCGATGGATGCCATTGTGCTCGACGTCGGCGCTCGAGGCGCTGTCGTCGGCGACGTGGTCGAGTTCTTCGGCGACCCCGCCGGGGGCGCGCCCTCGGCGCAGGACTATGCCGAGTTGCTCGGCATCTCGAGCGCTGCTGTCGTCGCCGGCCTCACGGCGCGGGTGATGCGGAGGTGGACATGACGAGTGAGGCAATAGTCGACCTCACGGCGTTCGGCAAGAACGTCAGGCACCTGCGCTCAGTAGTCGCACCCGCCGAGTTTATGGTCGTGCTGAAGGCAGACGCTTACGGCCACGGTCTCGTGCCCATGGCTCGGGCAGCCGTCGAGGCGGGCGCCCAGCGCATCGGCGTTCTCGACGTGGATTCCGCCCTGGCCGTCCGCGAGGCCGGCGTCGGCACCGACACCATGGTCATGGCCTGGCAGTACGGCCCTTCCCAGGACTTCAGTGCGGCGGTCGCCGCTCAGGTCGACCTTGGCGTCTCCCAGCAGCACGAACTTCGGGCGATAGCGGATGCAGCGGGGTCGGCCACCGCATCCGTACACCTGAAGATCGATACCGGCTTGAACCGCAATGGCGCTGCTCCGCAGGACTGGCCAGCACTCGTATCCCTCGCGCGCTCGCTTCGCGATGCAGGACGCATCCGGATCACCGGCGTGTGGTCGCACATCGCGGAGGCATCAGAGGACGAGGACACCGAGTCCATGCGGCGTTTCGAGCGAGCGATCGAGGTCGCAGGCGAGCTCGGGGTCGCCTTCGAGGTGCGCCATCTCGCCGCCAGCTCCGCCGGCCTCCGGCGCTCCGACATCAGGTACGACATGGTGCGGATGGGCGGGCACTGCTGGGGCATCCCATCCTTCGACGGCGTCACCCCGTCTCAGATCGGGATCATCCCGGTCATGACGCTGACCTCGGAGGTCACGAGCACATTCACGGAGCGTGGCGAGCGCATGGCGGTGCTGGCCCTGGGACACGCACAGGGCATCCCCGCGAAGGCGGCAGGCCGGGTCTCTGTGGCGATCGCAGGACGCCGCGCCCCGGTGCGCCATGTCGGAACCGACTTCATGCTTGTGGCGGTGGATGAAACGGTGTGCGCCGGTGACATCGCCACACTCTTCGGAACCGGTGCGGGCGGAGAGCAGACCGTGCGGGAATGGGGAGACCTGACGGACACGCTCGGTGACGAGATCGTCACGCGCATTGCCCGAGGCGTGCCACGTCGCTACGTGGGCAGCGCCTCGGGGGAATGACGTGCGGAGCTATACCCTACTGTCTTCGAGCAGGCGGCTCGACTCGTCGAGCCACTCTGTAGCAACAGCTTCGAGCTTCTCCTGGTGACGGCGCCCGTGGTGGGCGCAGAACAGAAGTTCGCTGTCACCGATCGCGACTCGAATATAGGCCTGGGCCCCGCAGCTGTCGCAACGGTCGGCAGCGGTCAACTGGTAGGAGTCTCGCTCCGTCGTCTCGGCTGAGATCTGAGACATGGGTTCCTCCTCCGTCTTCGACTTACGACGAAGTGATCGCCGTAGGTCAATACAAGCACGCAAAGGCTGAATCGGGGGCATCCGTCTGCCGCATTTCGCTCACCGCGTAGCCAGGCGGGGAGCGGGTGTCGATGCCGGCCCGCCTGCTTCGCGCTGGATAGGCTTGATGACGGCGCAACCCGAGCCGTTTCCCGGCCTCCGTGCGCTCAAGCTTTCCCAGCTGAAGGAGTCCACTTCTTGTCGAGTTCCGACTATTCCGCCCGCCACCTCTCGGTGCTCGAGGGCTTGGAGGCCGTGCGCAAGAGGCCCGGCATGTACATCGGTTCGACGGATTCGCGCGGGCTCATGCATTGCCTCTGGGAGATCATCGACAACTCAGTCGATGAGGCCCTGGCCGGCCACGGGGACTCGATCGATATCGTGCTGCACGGCGACGGCAGCGTCGAGGTCCGGGACCGTGCCCGAGGAATCCCTGTCGACGCAGAGCCGAAGACCGGCCTCTCGGGCGTGGAGGTCGTCTTCACCAAGCTGCACGCCGGCGGCAAGTTCGGTAGTGGCTCGTACGCATCCTCCGGCGGTCTCCACGGCGTGGGCGCATCCGTCGTCAACGCCTTGTCGGAGCGGCTCGACGTCGAGGTGGATCGCGGAGGCAAGACCTGGGCGATGTCCTTCCACCGCGGCGAACCCGGCATCTTCAAGGACGACGGCGAGCCCCGCCCGGATGCTCCCTTCACGCCCTTCGAGAAGGGGAGCGAACTCAGGGTCGTCGGCAAGGTCGCCAAGGGTGTCACGGGCACCCGAGTGCGCTACTGGGCCGACCCGCAGATCTTCACGCGCGGCGCGGCATTCCAGACCGACGAGCTCATGGCGCGAGCACGCCAGACCGCGTTCCTCGTGGATGGCCTCACGCTCACCGTCACAGACCGGCGCGGCAGCGAGGAACTCAGCGACTCGTTCCGCTTCGACGGCGGCATTTCGGAGTTCGTTGACTACCTCGCGCCTGACACCGCACTGACCTCCACCTGGCGCATGACCGGCACCGGCACATTCACCGAGACGGTGCCCGTGCTCGACGACAAGGGCCACATGGTGGCGACGGAACTCGAGCGCAGTTGCGAGGTCGACGTCGCGCTGCGCTGGGGCACCGGCTACGACACTGTCTTCCGCAGCTTCGTGAACATCATCGCGACGCCCAAGGGTGGCACGCACCAGTCCGGTTTCGAACAGGGGATGATGAAGTTCCTGCGCGCACAGGTCGAGCAGAATGCGCGCCGCCTGAAGGTCGGCAACGACAAGCTCGAGAAGGACGACATCCTCGCCGGCCTCACGGCCGTGCTGACGGTTCGCCTGCCCGAGCCTCAGTTCGAGGGTCAGACGAAGGAGATCCTCGGCACGCCCGCGGTGCGTTCGATCGTCGCCGGTGTCATCGCGAAGGAGATGAAGGAGCGCTTCGGCTCCAGCAAGCGCGACGACAAGGCGCAGAGCGCCCTCGTCCTCGAGAAGATCGTCGCCGAGATGAAGTCCCGGGTCTCCGCACGAGCGCACAAGGAGACCCAGCGGCGCAAGAACGCGCTCGAGAACTCGACGCTTCCCGCCAAGCTCGTTGACTGCCGCAGCAACGACGTGGCCAACAGCGAGCTCTTCATCGTCGAGGGTGACTCCGCCCTCGGCACCGCGAAGCTGGCCCGCGACAGCGAGTACCAGGCCCTCCTCCCAATCAGGGGAAAGATCCTGAACGTGCAGAAGGCATCGGTGTCCGACATGCTCTCGAACGCGGAGTGCGCGTCGATCATCCAGGTGATCGGGGCGGGTTCGGGCCGCAGTTTCGACCTCTCGTCCGCCCGCTACGGCAAGGTCATCATCATGAGCGACGCGGATGTCGACGGTGCCCACATCCGCACCCTCCTGCTGACGCTCTTCTTCCGCTACATGCCCGAGATGATCCGCGATGGACGCATCTACGCAGCGGTGCCGCCCCTGCATCGCGTGGTCGTCATGAACCCGGGATCCAAGCCGAACGAGACGATCTACACGTACTCCGAAGCGGAACTCCAGGGCGTGCTCAAGCAACTGAAGAAGTCGGGCAAGCGCTACCAGGACCCGATCCAGCGATACAAGGGCCTCGGCGAGATGGATGCCGACCAGCTGGCGACGACAACGATGGACAGGGCACAGCGCACGCTTCGCCGCGTCAACATCGCAGATGCTGCCGGCGCCGAGAAGGTGTTCGAGCTGCTCATGGGCAACGATGTCGCCCCGCGCAAGGAGTTCATCATCGAGGGATCACAGGCACTGAGCCGCGACCGCATCGACGTCTGATCGCATCCGCTGCGCGTGGTGATGCGACTCACGCATCGCCACGGATGGCCTCAGTGCCCGAGCGCGGAGCCTATCGACGCGACGACGGCGTCGAGTGGCACACCGGAGGCGTCGCGGCGGGCACTGGCATCTGGGAGGACGCGCGCGGCTCCGTCTGACGATACGGCGTGCGCTGGCGCAGCACCGGCCCAGGCGAGCGTCAGGCTGTCTTCACCCTTGAGGAAGGAGTGCGCCCGCACACCGCCCGTCGCGCGACCCTTCGCAGGGAACTCACTCAGGCGCGACACCTTGGCGCGTCCGGGGTCCGTGCCAGGGATCGTCGCCGCGGAGCCGGAGACCGTGGCGACGACCGTCGCGTCGGGGTCTGTCAGCACCGCGAAACTGATCACTGAAGCGCCCGTCGAGACTCGAATGCCCGCCATGCCTCCCGCTGAACGCCCCTGCGGGCGCACGGCGGTAGCGGAGAAGCGCAGCAGCTGCGCGTCCGAGGTGATGAACACGAGTTCGGCATCGTCCGGCGCGAGTCCAGCGCCGACGACCTCGTCGCCCTGCTTGAGGGAGATCGCTTCGAACTCGGGCTTGTTGGGCACGTCGCCGGGTGTCACGCGCTTGACGATTCCGCCGCGGGTGCCGAGAGCCAGGGGAATCTCGCTCTCGAGGGGCACGAGGGCCAGGACCCGTTCCTTCCGGTCGAGGCCCATGTACTCGGCGATCTTGCGGCCGGCGGCCAGCTGCACCGAATTTCCGGGGACGACCGGCAGGTCGACAGGGGAGAGGCGCACGATCCTGCCCAGGTTGGTCACAGCCCCGATCTCGCTGCGACTCGTGGTCACCACTTCCGAGAGGATCGCGTCGTGCTTGCTCCTGCGCGCCGGTGCCGGGATCGGCTCGACGGGGCCTTCGGGGTAGTCGACCCGCACGAGGCGACCGGTCGTGGAGAGCAGCACCCGGCAGGGCACGTCGGCGATCTCGAGCACGGGCGCGGTCTTGGAACGCCCGGATGTCGCGAGGCTCGGGGCCGCTTCAGTCAGCATCGTGCGACGTGGCGTGCCGAAGCGTTCGGCGACGTCCTCAAGTTCGCTCGAGACGAGAGCACGGAGGAGCGCGGGGTCGGCGAGCAGCCGCTCGAGCTCAGCTATCTCGGCCTTCAACGAGTCCCGCTCGGCCTCAAGCTCGATGCGAGAGAACTTGGTGAGCCGTCGCAACCGCAGCTCGAGGATGTACTCCGCCTGCACCTCACTCAGGTCGAACACGTCCCGGAGCCGGGCGCGGGCCTGCTCAGAGTCGTCGGAGGAGCGGATGACCTGGATGACCTCGTCGATGTCGAGGATCGCGATGAGCAATCCCTCGACGAGGTGCAGGCGCTCGCGCCGACGGTCGAGCCGATAGCGGCTGCGGCGGGTCGTGACGCTCATGCGGTGGTCGAGGTACACCTGCAGGAGCTGCTTGAGGCCGAGGGTCTGGGGCCCACCGTCGACGAGGGCAACGTTGTTGATGTTGAACTGTTCCTCGAGCGGCGTGTACTTGTAGAGCTGCTCGAGCACGGCCTGTGGGTTGAAGCCCGTCTTGATGCCGATGACGAGTCGCAGGCCACGCTTGCGGTCGGTCAGGTCCGCGACATCCGAGATCCCGCTGAGCTTCTTGGAGCTCACGCCGTCCTTGATCTTCTCGATGACCTTCTCGGTGCCGACCATGTAGGGCAGCTCCGACACGACGAGGCCCATCTTTCGGGCAGTCACCGGCTCTATCGAGACCCGTGCGCGCGTCTTGAAGCTGCCGCGACCCGTGGCATACGCATCGCGGACGCCGCTCAGCCCCATGATGGTGCCACCGCTCGGCAGGTCGGGTCCCGGAACATACGCCATGAGTTCCTCGAGGGTGGCGTCTGGGTGTTCGAGCAGGTGGCGTGCGGCACCGACGACCTCGATGAGGTTGTGGGGCGCCATGTTGGTCGCCATGCCCACGGCGATGCCGGTGGCGCCGTTGACGAGCAGGTTGGGGAACGCGGAGGGCAGCACCTCCGGCTGCATCAGCTGGTTGTCGTAATTCGGCACGAAGTCGACGACGTCTTCGTCGAGGTCTGCCGTGAGGGCAAGCGCCGCCGCCGTCAGGCGCGCTTCCGTGTAGCGCGGGGCAGCGGGCCCGTCATCGAGGGATCCGAAGTTGCCATGACCATCGATCAGCGGGACCCGCATGATGAACGGCTGGTTCAGGCGCACCATCGCGTCGTAGATGGAGGCATCGCCGTGGGGGTGCAGCTTGCCCATGACGTCACCGACAACGCGCGCCGACTTCACATGTCCACGGTCAGGCCGCAGGCCCATCTCGGTCATCTGGAACAGGATGCGGCGCTGCACCGGCTTGAGCCCGTCCCGCGCATCCGGAAGGGCTCGGGAATAGATGACGGAGTAGGCGTATTCGAGGAACGAGCCCTCCATCTCTGTCGCGAGATCGATGTCGTCAATACGCTCGTCAGCGGCGCTGTGTGCGGGAGTAGTCATAGTATGGCTGCCATGCTACCGGCGCCGTTCTCTCACCGGTTTAGCCTCGCCGACGTGTTGCCGGCCATGCTCGGGGCGGTTCGTGGCGAGCAGAATGGGCTTGGTCTTCCTCCCGTGAGCAAGGCGATCCTCCTCGTCATCGACGGGCTCGGTTCGCACATGCTGGCATCGCGAGCCGGCCATGCGAGAACGCTGGCGAGTGCCCCTTCCTTCAAGCTGCAGTCGGGCTTTCCGACGACGACGGCGGCGGCGCTCACCACCCTGACGACGGGGACCCCGCCCGGCACGCATGGCATGGTCGGCTACTCCGTTCGCCACCCGGGCACGGGCATCGTGCTGAACCAGCTGAACGGCTGGGGTGGCGCACTTGACCCCGCCAGCTGGCAACGATGTCGGACGCAGTTCGAGATCGCACGTGATCGCGGTGTCGCATCGATCGCCGTAGGGGCCGCACGCTACGAGGATTCCGGCTTCACTCGAGCGATCCTTCGCGGCGCCGACTACGCCGTGGCTGCCGAGCTCTCGGAGCGCCTGCACGTGGCGCGAGCACAACTGGATGCCGCGGGCGGGGGACTGGCGTATGTCTACGTGCCAGAGCTCGACCAGGTCGCGCATCGCTATGGCTGGGAGTCCGAGCGGTGGCTGGCGGCGCTCGAGGAGCTCGACGCCGCGGTCCGCAGTTTCGTCGCTACTCCGCGCCGTGGCGAGGGCATCCTCATCACGGCCGACCACGGAATGGTTGACGTACCGCCATCCGGCCACGTGATGTTCGACGAGATCGACGGGCTGCTCGACGGTGTCGTTGCCGTCGCGGGGGAGCCGCGATGCCTGCAACTGCACTTGGAGCCGGGTCTTTCGCCGGCTGAACGAGACGAGCTTCTCCGCCGCTGGGAGGCATCCGAGTCCCAGCGCTCATGGGTCGTGACCCGCGAGGATGCGATCGGCGCAGGGTGGTTCGGCGCGGTCGTGGATGACGAGGTGGCCCCGCGTCTCGGTGACGTGTTCGTCGCCGCGCGCAAGAGGATCGCCTACTACGACAGTCGCACTGCCTCGCAGTCAGCCCTCGCGATGGTCGGGCAGCACGGCTCGCTCGGACCCGAGGAGACCACCGTGCCCCTCATCCGCTTCGGCGCGTTCGCCTGACGCCATTCGCGTCAGTCGTCGTCGGCCTTCGCCCCGAAGACGATGTCGTCCCAGCTCGGCATCGAGACGCGGCCACGGCGCTGCGACTTCGGCTGCGCTGGCTCGCTCTTCGATGGTGCACGCGGCTGGTCTTTCTGTGAGTTCGAGAAGAGCTGCGGCTGGGCTGCACCGTTCGGCGCCTCCGAGCCTGAGCGCTCCTCGTCGTCGTTGAAGTCGTCGAGCGGAATGTCGATGACGCGGATGCTCCCGGTTGACGGGTGGGCAGAGCGAGGCTCCTCGGCATCAATGCTCGGCGAGGATTCCCGCTCACCGCGACGCCGGCGAAGCGCCTCAAGCAGGTCGGCCGTGTTGCCACTGTCGCCCTGCGGCTCGTCGGTGTTGATGGCAGAGGGAGAAATCGACTGCGCACCGCGTCCGAATGGAATCGCATCCGCGTAGGGCGCGGTGTCCCGCGCTTCGAGGTCCGCCGCAGTGAAGGCCCCGCTGTCGAAGCGAGTCGTGTCCGGTGAACGATCCACGGGCACAGCGCGCAGGCGCGGGATGAGCGTGCCAGCCACCTCTCCCTGCTGGCTCAACCGCGTCGCCTCGCTGTTGAGCGGAGCCAGGGTGGTCTTCTTGGGGTCGAACTGCCACCGGGCATCGTGCTCGACCTCGTCAGCGCTGAAGGTGAGCTTGACGATCCATCCCGTGTCGGGATCCTTCCAGCTCGCCCACTCGATGTCCGCGGCACCGATCTCCTCGAGCCGTTCCTCCATGACAGCGCCGAAGTTCGCCCCTGCAAGGGGGCCGGTGTCGCTCGCAGTGCTGACCGGCACGGCCATCGCCGCCGTGACGACGAACTGTCGCTCGGCGAGGACGGGGCCTTCGAACTTCTCGACGTACTCGAGGGGTGCGCCGGTCATCTCAGCGACTTCCTGCGCCGACATGCCCGCTCGAATATGGGACTGGATGTCGCGCGGGGCGATCCGCCGCTCGCCGACCGGGGTGGCGGCCTTGCGGCGCAACATCGAGTAGGTCTCATCGTCGATTTGGATCCGGTAGCGGGTGCCGTCGTCGGCGCTCGCGAGGAGCGCATCGTTCTCGACTCCGATGACTCTCAGGTCATGCATGCTGATCGCCCTTCAGACTGTCGCGGGTTGCTCTATAGAGTCTCACGACGTCCGCGGATAACCGGGAATACGGCGGGCGCGCCGCGAGTTGGCATGGCATGGACCCGGGCTTCCGAGTTCGTTTGCTATTCAGATTCGAATAAGGCAAACTGTCGCCGCCGATTCAGACTGATCGGCAAGTACCAAGACTGGATGGGCATGGCAACCGACTACGACGCACCTCGTAAGACCGACGATGATTCTGAGAGCATCGAGGCACTGAAGGAGCGTGTGCCGGACAAGATGTCCGGCGTTGTCGACTCTGATGACGCTGACAATCCTGGCGGTTTCGAGCTTCCGGGAGCCGACCTTTCAGACATGGATCTCGATGTCGTCGTGCTGCCGCCGCAGGCCGACGAGTTCACCTGCATCAGCTGCTTCCTCGTGAAGCACCGCTCGCAGATCGATCACCAGGAGAAGCTCGGGGCGATCTGCCTCGAGTGCGCTGCCTGATCGCAGCTCGCTAGGAGCGTTTCGCGGCGTTGAGTGCCTGCTCCAACTGCTGCGGCTTCCGCGTCGAGACGAGCCAGTAGGGTGTCGGGTCGGCAGGGTCGAGCACCTGGACCCTGACCACCGGCGAGATGCCGCCCCTGATCGCGAGCCAGGCCCGCGCATCCAGGCGCACACCTCGTTCGGCGGTCGCTTCTTCGCCCTCGAATGATGCGACCTCACCGATGGCGTCGTGCGGAAGGTGCGCGGGCCCCACTGTGAGGCCCTCGTCGTTCACGGCGATTCTCCGCGATGACATCACGAGCACTGCCGTGACTCCCATATAGAGGAGCACCGCGACGACGATGCCGACTCGCGTGTCGATCGGCACGAAGACAAGGAGGGTCGCGGGCAGCAGCAGGATGAGGGCGAACAGCAGGGCGAAAGACGGCCACTGCCGCTCGTTGTAGCGGGACATACCTCTATTCGACCAGACTTTTCATCGGTCCATCCTCACTGGACTACTCTCGTGTCGTGGTCGATACCGTCAGAGTCCCCATCGTGGGCGCCTATGTCCCGGCCTATGCGCATCCAGGCGATGCTGGCGCGGACCTGAGGGCGGCCGAGTCCCTCGTGCTGGCACCTGGGTGCCGTGCCACGGTCGGAACGGGCGTCTCGATAGCGCTTCCCCCCGGCTACGCGGCGTTCGTGGTCCCGCGAAGCGGGCTCGCCGCGCGCCACGGCATCACGATCGTAAACAGCCCGGGCACGGTGGATGCCGGTTATCGTGGAGAGTTGCGGGTCACCCTGCTCAATACGGATGCTGAAGAGCCGTTCTCGATTGAGGCGGGCGACCGTATCGCCCAGTTGATCGTGATGCCGGTCACGAGAGCGGAGTTCGCAAGCGTGAAGGAACTCGACGAGACACAGCGGGGCACGGCGGGGTTTGGTTCCACCGGTCACCGCGACACGACAGAAGGAAGTACCGAGTGAGCGACACCACGCCAGGTTCTGAAGAAGAACTCGCGCAGGCCAAGTCGGCTCCGGCCGACCGTGCGACTGCCGGACCGCTGGACGACAGTGAGGCCAACGCCGTTCGCCCCTATGTCGACCTCGGAGGCATCAAGCTCCTTCCCCGTGAGGGCCTGCAGCTTCGTCTTGAGGTCGAGGAGGGGAGCAAGCGCGTCGTTGCCATCGGCCTTGACTACGCGGGCTCGAGCCTTCAGGTGCAGCCTTTCGCGGCGCCCCGATCGACGGGGCTCTGGCATGAGATCCGCCAGCAGATCGCCGAGCAGATCTCACGCCAGGGAGGGTCGACGAAGCTGACGACCGGAGTCTTCGGCCCCGAACTCCTCGCCGAGATTCCCGCTGCGGGCGCCGGCCAGCCGGGCACGATGCGGCTCGCGCGTTTCATTGGCGTCGATGGTCCCCGATGGTTCCTCCGCGGGGTCATCGCTGGAGAAGGCGTCGTCGACCCGGACGCCGCTGCCAAGGTCGAAGACCTCTTCCGCAGCATCGTGGTCGTGCGCGGCAACGCGCCCATGCCTCCCCGTGACCTCATCCCGCTGCAGATGCCGCGCACCGGAACCGCGACAGCGCCCGTCTCACCTCAGGCCACCTAGTGGTGCCGGATCCGCGCGAGGGTGGCGCGGGTGAGCGTGAAGCGCGTCCCTCGCCTGAGCAGCCTTCGCAGCCCGAAGCCGGCGAGTCGGTGGGCGAGCTGTTCCGCGCGAGCTTCGGCGAAGCGGCCCGTCGTGCCGGCATCGGGGCGGTTGCACCGGGGGAGGTGCCGACGGCCACCTCGCTCCTTCGTGCCGTGGGCGGCATCCGGGGCCTGGTCGAGGCGATCTTGCCCGGCCTCGGGTTCCTCGTCGTCTACACCGTCACGGGTGACCTGGTTCCCTCAGTGCTAGCTCCCTTGGCGGTGTCGCTCGTCTTCGTCGCCGTCCGTGCCATCACTCGCTCGGCCGTGACCCCGGCACTCGCCGGGCTCGTCGGCATCGGCATCTCGGCGGCGCTCGCCCTGCTGACGGGTCGTGCCGAAGACAACTTCCTGCCAGGGCTCATCGTCAACGTCGTCTCGACCCTCGTGCTGCTCGTGTCGTTGGCGATCCGATGGCCGCTCATCGGGGTCATCGTCGGTTTACTCAGCAACGAGCTCACGGAGTGGCGGGAGAACCGCGCGAAGCGGCGTGTGCTGACTGTGGCCACGTGGCTCTGGGTCGGACTCTTCGCGGGCCGGCTCCTCGTGCAGGCGCCCCTCTACATGACGGGGCAGACCGAGATCCTCGCGGCCGCCAAGCTGATCATGGGTGTTCCCCTCTACGCGGCCATGCTGTGGGTGACGTGGCTGCTAGTGCGCTCTGTCTACGCATCCGACGCCAGCCGGGTCGACGGCGGCGCCGCACCGGCACCCGGCAGCCCAGGCCAGGCCGATTAGCGCGCGTCGCTCTGGGGCCGCGCGAGTCACTCATGGTATATTTATCTCGATATCAAGATAAATTCTTCGGAGTTCCAACCTCGCTCAGCGGTAAGTCGACTTAGGCTTGCCTTGCTGGTGGCGATCACTTTTCGTCACGAGGATTGGCTACGAGAGTGCGGCGTATGCGGCACGCCGACAGAGCTCAGCAAGGGAGTCGACGCCATGTCGTCAGTAAACAGCTTTGGATCGCGGGACACCCTCGCGGTCGGTTCGACCGAATACGAGATCTTCCGGATCGACAAGGTCGCCGGGCACGAGAAGCTTCCGTTCAGCCTCAAGGTGCTGCTCGAGAACCTCCTTCGCACCGAGGACGGTGCGAACGTCACGAAGGAGCAGATCGAGGCACTCGGTTCTTGGGACCCCTCGGCCGAGCCCGACACCGAGATCCAGTTCACCCCGGCCCGTGTCGTCATGCAGGACTTCACCGGCGTTCCCTGCATCGTTGACCTCGCCACCATGCGCGAGGCCGTGACGGAACTCGGCGGTGACCCCAACAAGATCAACCCGCTCTCACCCGCAGAGCTCGTGATCGACCACTCGGTCATCGCAGACCTCTTCGGTAGCGAGAACGCCCTCGAGCGCAACGTCGAGATCGAGTACGAGCGCAATGGCGAGCGCTACCAGTTCCTGCGCTGGGGCCAGACGGCCTTCCAGGACTTCAAGGTCGTGCCCCCCGGCACCGGCATCGTGCACCAGGTCAACATCGAGCACCTCGCCAAGGTCATCTACGACCGCAACGTCGACGGCACCCTCCGCGCCTACCCCGACACCTGCGTCGGCACCGACTCGCACACGACGATGGTCAACGGCCTCGGCGTGCTCGGCTGGGGCGTCGGCGGCATCGAGGCAGAGGCGGCCATGCTCGGCCAGCCCGTGTCGATGCTCATCCCGCGTGTGGTCGGCTTCAAGCTCACGGGTGAGATCCCCGCGGGCGTGACGGCGACGGATGTCGTGCTCACCATCACCGACATGCTTCGCAAGCACGGCGTCGTCGGCAAGTTCGTGGAGTTCTACGGCGCTGGCGTCGCATCGGTGCCGCTCGCGAACCGCGCGACGATCGGCAACATGAGCCCCGAGTTCGGTTCGACCGCCGCGATCTTCCCGATCGACGACGTCACCCTCGACTACCTCCGCCTGACGGGTCGCGACGAGCAGACGGTGTCGCTCGTCGAGTCGTACGCCAAGGAGCAGGGCCTCTGGCACAACGCCGAGGTGGAGCCGAACTTCTCGGAGTACCTCGAGCTCGACCTCAGCACCGTGGTGCCGTCGATTGCTGGCCCGAAGCGTCCTCAGGACCGCATCCTGCTCTCCGAGGCGAAGGAGCAGTTCGGCAAGGACATCCTGTCCTACGCGGCGCCCTCGACGACGCAGGACATGGCCGACCTGATGGCCAAGCACTCCTTCCCGGCATCCGACCCCGGCCCCGTGCCCGGCGAGGAGGACGAGGACACGCGCGACGTGCACATCAACAGTGGCAGCGCACAGGAGTGGTCCAAGCCCGTGCCCGTCACGACGCCTGACGGCCAGGAGTACGTGCTCGACAACGGCGCGGTCACGCTTGCGGCGATCACGTCGTGCACCAACACCTCGAACCCCTCGGTCATGCTCGCCGCCGGCCTCCTTGCCAAGAAGGCGGTCGACCGCGGCCTGACTCGCAAGCCGTGGGTCAAGACCACGCTCGGCCCGGGCTCGAAGGTCGTGACCGACTACTACGAGAAGTCGGGCCTCGACAAGTCGCTTGAGGCTGTCGGCTTCTACACGGTCGGCTACGGCTGCACCATCTGCATCGGCAACTCGGGCCCGCTCATCGAAGAGGTCTCCGAGGCGATCAACTCGCACGACCTCGCCGTGACGGCGGTGCTCTCTGGCAACCGCAACTTCGAGGGTCGCATCAGCCCGGACGTCAAGATGAACTACCTTGCGTCGCCGCCCCTCGTCGTGGCCTACGCCCTCGCCGGGTCGATGAACTTCAACTTCGACACTGACCCGCTCGGCAAGGACCAGGACGGCAATGACGTGTTCCTCAAGGACATCTGGCCTTCGCCGGAGGAGGTCCAGGAGGTCATCGACACGTCGATCTCGCGCGAGCAGTTCATCAAGCAGTACGCAACGGTCTTCGACGGTGATGAGCGCTGGCAGAACCTGCCGACGCCGACCGGCCCGACCTTCGAGTGGGATGAGCAGTCCACCTACGTGCGCAAGCCTCCGTACTTCGAAGAGATGTCGATGGAGCTCACGCCCGTCTCGGACATCCGTGGCGCGCGAGTGATGGCGACGCTTGGTGACTCGGTCACGACCGACCACATCAGCCCCGCTGGCAACATCAAGCCCGGCACCCCGGCAGCCGAGTACCTCGAGGCCAACGGCGTGCAGCGCAAGGACTACAACTCCTACGGATCGCGTCGTGGAAACCACGAGGTCATGATCCGTGGCACCTTCGCGAACATCCGCCTGAAGAACGAGCTCGTCGCGGCAGTCAACGACGGCCAGATCGTCGAGGGTGGATACACGCGTGACTTCACCAAGGAGGGCGGCCCGCAGTCGTACATCTACGACGCGTGCATGAACTACCAGTCGCAGGGCACGCCGCTCGTCGTGTTCGGTGGCAAGGAGTACGGTTCCGGCTCCTCGCGTGACTGGGCCGCGAAGGGCACCAGCCTCCTCGGCGTCAAGGCTGTCATCACCGAGAGCTTCGAGCGCATCCACCGCTCAAACCTCATCGGCATGGGCGTTGTTCCGCTGCAGTTCCCGGAGGGCGAGAGCTGGAAGTCGCTGGGACTCGACGGCACCGAGACGGTCTCGATCATCGGCCTGGAGCAGCTCAACGAGGGCGTCACGCCGAAGACCGTCAAGGTCGTGTGTGAGCCGAGCGAGTTCTCGGCCGAGGGCAAGCAGACGGTCGAGTTCGACGCGACCGTTCGTATCGACACCCCCGGTGAGGCTGACTACTACCGCAATGGGGGCATCCTGCAGTACGTCCTCAGGAGCCTCGTCTAGGCTCGCAACATGAGCCTTCTCGAGACCATTCACGGTCCTCGTGATCTCGACGGACTCTCTCTCGCCCAGCTCCAGCAGCTGGCGGGAGAGGTCCGTCGATTCCTTATCACCGAGGTATCCAAGACCGGGGGCCACCTGGGTCCGAACCTCGGAGTGGTGGAGCTGACCATCGCGCTCCATCGGGTGTTCCAGTCGCCTCGCGACCCGATCATCTTCGACACCGGGCACCAGTCCTATGTGCACAAGCTCCTCACGGGGCGACAGGACTTCAGCATGCTGCGCCAGAAGGGTGGGCTCGCGGGCTACCCGCAGCGCTCCGAATCGGTGCACGACGTCGTAGAGAGCTCCCATGCCTCGAGCTCGCTGTCATGGGCCGACGGGGTCTCGCGTGCGTTCGAGATGTCGGGCCAGGATGACCGCCATGTGGCGGTCGTCGTCGGCGACGGCGCTCTCACGGGTGGCATGACATGGGAGGCGCTGAACAACATCAGCGACGACAACACCCGCAACCTCGTCATCGTCGTCAACGACAACGGACGCTCCTACGCCCCGACGATCGGCGGTATGGCGCGCTTCCTCAACGACGTGCGCACCCGCCGCACCTACCGCAACCTGCATCTCGGCAGCCGGCAACTGTTCAATCGACTCGGTTCTCCCGGCCGGGCCCTGTACCGCGGTGTCCGCGGCGGGTTGCACGGATTCCTCAGCCGGTTCACCAACAACGAGGCGCTCTACTCGAACCTCGACATCAAGTACCTCGGGCCGATCGACGGCCATGACCTGCCGGCGCTCGAGCAGGCGCTTCGTCAGGCAAAGCAGTATGAGGCGCCCGTCATCGTCCACGTCATCACCCAGAAGGGGCGCGGATACGAACCCGCCCTCGCCGATGAGGCAGACCAGTTCCACGCGGTGGGACAGATCGATGCGGAGACGGGTGAACCCGTCGGCGCCGCCAGCTCCCCGTCGTGGACATCGGTGTTCGCTGATGAGGTCGTCGCGATCGCGGAGGAGAATCCTCGACTCGTCGGCATCACGGCGGCGATGCTTCGACCCGTCGGACTCCACAAGATGGCCGCCCGCTTCCCCGAGCGCGTGCTGGATGTTGGAATCGCCGAACAGCACGCCGTCACCTCGGCAGCAGGCCTCGCCTTCGGAGGGCTGCATCCCGTCGTGGCCGTCTATGCGACCTTCATCAATCGCGCCTTCGACCAAGTCCTGATGGATGTCGCCCTGCACAAGGCAGGCGTGACGTTCGTGCTCGACCGCGCCGGTGTTACGGGTCCCGATGGGCCCAGCCATCACGGCATGTGGGATCTCGCAATCCTCCAGGTGGTGCCAGGGATCCGACTGAGCGCTCCGCGCGACGCCACCCGCCTGCGTGAGCAGCTGCGCGAGGCGGTCGCGATCGAGGACGCCCCCACCGTGCTCCGCTTCTCGAAGGGCAGCGTGGGTGCGGAGGTCGAGGCCGTCAGGCGCACCGCCGATGGCGTCGACGTGCTTGCTGAAGCGAGACAGCAGGACGTGCTCATCATGACGGTCGGGCCCATGGCAGACATCGGCCTCGATGTCGCGGCTCGGCTGGAGCAGCAGGGCATCGGCGCGACGGTCGTCGATCCACGCTGGGTCGTTCCGATCCCGCGCAGCATCATCGATATGGCCGCCGCGCACCGCATCGTCATCTCGATCGAGGACGGCGTGCGAGTCGGGGGCGTTGGCACTCGCCTGCGCCAGGACATGCGCGCCGCGGGCGTGGACACGGCGGTGACCGAACTCGGACTTCCTGATGAGTTCCTCGACCACGCCACGCGCGCCGAGATCCTCGAACAGGTGGGGCTCACGCCCCAGCAGATCGCGCGTGACGTCGTCGCGCAGGTGCTGGGCAGCAAGATCCCGGTCGCGCGCCAGGAGTCCCGGCGGTCCCAGGTCGACATCGACGCAGAGGCGTAAGCGGCCCGCGCCGGAGCGTGAACGTGAGCGCTGGAGCGTGAACGACTGAGGGCCCGGAGCGGATGCTCCGGGCCCTCATCTGTCTGCCCCGATTCAGCGCGCTTAGTCGATTCCCCTGATGGCGGGGGAGTGGAAGGTGCCCCCGAAGACTCGCTCGGATGCTCCCACCCGGTCGAGATAGGGCGTTGCGCCACCCATCTGGAACGGCCAGCCGGCCCCGAGCAGCATGCAGAGGTCAATGTCCTCCGCTGCGGCCACGACGCCGTCATCCAGCATCCGCTTGATCTCGTCGGCCAGCCCGTCCTCGAGCCGGCGAAGGATCTCCTCACGCGTCATGGGCGTGGAACCGCCAGACACGATCTTGACCGCCTGCTTGTCGAAGCCCTTGATCTTGCCCTTGTTGTCGCGATCAAAGATGCGACCGTGCTCGGCCAGGCGGTGCAGGTTCGTGCTCTCGAAGAAACGCTCGGGGAAGGCCGCGTGGTGAGTGTCAAGCACGTGCGCGCCGACCTTCAGCCCTACCAGCTCGAGCAGCTCGAACGGCGACATCGGCAGGCCGAGCGGGGCCGCCGCCGTGTTCACCACCTCGAAGGGCGTGCCCGTGTCCACTGCATGCATCGCCTCGCCGAGGAGCTTGGCGAGCACGCGGTTCACGACGAACCCGGGAGTGTCGGCCGTGATGACTGCGTTCTTGTAGAGCTTCGCGGCGGTGACCATCGCCGTGCTCAGGGTCGCGTCATCCGTGTGGGGAGTCTTCACGACCTCGATGAGCGGCATGACCGCGACCGGGTTGAAGAAGTGGAAGCCGACCACACGCTCAGGGTGCGCCAGCTTGGCGCCGATCTGCTCGACGGAGAGCGACGAGGTATTGGTCGCGAGGACCGCCGTGTCGGAGACATGCTTCTCGATCTCAGCGAAGACGTCCTGCTTGGCTTCGAGGTTCTCGAAGATCGCCTCGATGACCCAGTCCGCGTCCGCGAAGTCTGCCTTGTTCGTCGTGCCCGTCACGAGCGCCTTCAGGCGGTTCGAGTCGTCGCGACTCAGCTTGCCCTTCGACTCGAGCTTCTCGATCTCGCCGTGGATGTAGGCAAGGCCCTTGTCGATCTGCTCCTGGGAGATGTCGGTGATCACGACCGGCACCTTCAGCCTGCGCACGAAGAGCAGCGCGAACTGCTGGGCCATGAGGCCGGCCCCGATCACGCCGATCTTCGTCACGGGCTTGGCGAGCGACTTGTCCGGAGCGCCCGCCGGCCGCTTGCCGCGCTTCTGCACGAGGTTGAAGGAGTAGATGCTCGCGGCGAACTGGTCGCCGGCGATGAGCTCAGCGAGCTTCTCGTCCTCAGCAGCGAAGCCGGTCGCGCGGTCGGTGTTCTTCGCCGCCTTGAGCAGCTCGAGCGCCGCGTAGGGCGACTTCGCAACCTTGCCGATGCGGCTCTCGAGCATCTTCTGAGCGATACCGATCGCGACATCCCACTTGACGGCGCGTTCGATCTTGCCCGGTTCGTTGGAGCGCTTGACCTTCACGGATCCCGAGATGACGGCATCCGCCCACCGGATCGACTCCTCAAGGAAGTTCGCCGGGTCGAAGATGACATCGGCGATGCCCATGTCGAACGCCTGCTGCGGCTTGAGCATGGTGTTGTTCTTCAGCGGGTTCTCGATGACGACCTTGAGGGCGTTCTCGATGCCGATGAGGTTCGGGAGGAGCCAAGCCCCGCCCCACCCCGGGATGATCCCGAGGAACACCTCGGGCAGCGCGATTCCGGCACCCGAACGGTCCACCGTGCGGTAATCGGCATGGAGGGCGACCTCGAGGCCGCCACCAAGCGCGAGACCGTTGATGAAGGCGAACGACGGAACACCCATTTCGTGGAGCTTGCCGAGCGCCTGGTGACCGAGCTGGGCCAGCTTCTTGGCTGCATCCTTGCTCGGAATCTCGCTGACCTTGCTGAGGTCCGCACCGGCCGCGAGGATGTACTGCTTGCCGGTGACCGCCACAGCCGCGATCTCTCCGCGAGATGCCCTGGCGCGGAGCTCGTCCAGGACCCCGTCGAGCTCCAGGAGCCCGCGGGGGCCGAAGGTGTTCGGCCGGTTGTGGTCCTTGCCGTTGTCGAGCGTGACGAGGGCGAGGACCCGGCCGCCGGAGATCGGGACGTCAGTCACATAGGAGTGAGTGACGACCTCGTCAGCAGAGAGCTCCGTGAGTTCATCGAACTGTGATGCCATTACTTCTTCCTCCCAGTGAAGTGCGGGTTCTCCCAGATGACCGATCCGCCCTGCCCGAGGCCGACGCACATTGCGGTCAGCCCGTAGCGGACCTCGGGGTGCTCCTCGAACTGTCGCGCGAGCTGGATCATGAGTCGCACGCCGGACGACGCGAGCGGATGCCCGACGGCGATCGCGCCGCCCCACTTGTTCACGCGGGGGTCGTCGTCGGCGATGCCGTAGTGGTCGAGGAGGGAGAGCACCTGCACGGCGAATGCCTCGTTGAGCTCAAAGAGACCGATGTCGTCGATCGTGAGTCCGGCCTTCTTGAGGGCCTTCTCCGTTGAGGGGATGGGCCCGATGCCCATGATCTCGGGCTCGACGCCGGCGAAGGCGTAGCTCACGAGCCGCATCTTGGGCGTGAGGCCCAGTTCCTTGGCTGCGCGAGCGCTGGCCATCAGGCTGACGGTTGCGCCGTCATTGAGGCCAGAGGAGTTGCCAGCCGTGACACGCCCGTGGGGGCGGAAGGGCGTCTTGAGGTTCGCAAGCCCCTCCATCGTCGTCTCAGGGCGCGGTGCCTCATCGCGGGACGCGAGGCCCCAGCCTTCAGCCGTCTTGACGGCGATGGGAACGAGGTCCGGGTCGATCTTGCCTGCCGCAACCGCGGCGGCGAACTTCTGCTGGCTGCCCAGGGCGAAGCGGTCGGCGCGCTCCTTCGTGATCTGAGGGAAGCGGTCGTGAATCTTCTCGGCCGTGTTGCCCATGTTGAGCGCCTCGGCGTTCACGAGCTTCTCCGCGACGAAGCGGGGGTTGGGGTCGACTCCCGAGCCCATCGGGTGGTGCCCCATGTGCTCGACACCGCCCGCGATCGCGAGGTCATACGCGCCGAAGGCGATTCCACCCGCGACGGTCGTGACGGAGGTCATTGCGCCCGCGCACATACGATCGATCGCGTATCCGGGCACGGTCTGGGGGAGACCCGCGAGGATCGCGGTGCTGCGCCCGAGCGTCAGCCCTTGGTCGCCGGTCTGCGTCGTGGCAGCGATCGCCACCTCGTCAATGCGGTCCTTCGGCACCGCGGGGTTCCGCTCGAGGAGGGCGATCATCGCCTTCACGACGAGATCGTCCGCGCGGGTGTTCCAGTACATACCCTTTTCGCCGGCTCGTCCGAACGGGGTCCTCACCCCGTCGATGAACACGACATCCTGCATTTCGGCCACAACGCCTCCTTGATTTCAGATCTGGCTCGATCCTAGGCGCGGCGATTTTTGGCCCTGAATCGTTTGCACCTTCCTACGAAGCGGCGTTGTCGCGCTCCGAGGCAGACTGTGCAGCCTCTACAAAGGCTTGGTGAATGATCTGTACAGTAGCTTCAATCTGCCATTGCCTGGCGCCATGGGAGGCGAGGGCATGGGCGAGACCTTCCGCGCTCAGCGGCTCGGGGGGCGACCATGAGACGCGCCGCAGTGTGTCGGGGGTCAGGAGGTTCTCCACCGGGAGCTGCAGTTCCTCCGCAAGGTCGACGATGCGGGGCCGCACGAGCTTGAGCCGCTCGTCAGCATTGGGGTTGCGATCCGCCCAGGCCTTTGGGGGCGGGACGGAGTCTCCTCCGGGAACCCGCAGTGTCGGTAGCTCCTCGCTCGCGAGGCCCGTCTCGATCGCCGCCCACCAGCGGGACAGCTCGGTGCGGCTGGCTCGACCCACGAACTCCTTGATGGCTGCGAGTTCCTTCTTGCTGGAGGGAGGCGCCTTCGCAGCGGCGACGAGGCTGGAGTCGGGCACGAGCCTGCCAGGAGCCGTGTCGATCTCGCGGGCGTAGGCATCCCGTGCCTCCCACAGCGCCTTCGCGACCGCGAGGTTGCGTCCGCCCCGGACCGAGTGCACGCCGGAAAGGCGACGCCAGCCCTCGCCACGCGAACTCGGGCGGGCGGGACGCGTGAGCACATCAGCGAACTCCTGCGACGCGATCTCGGTCTTGCCCTGTTCCTCCAGGAGCTTGGCGACGGCGTCGCGAAGGTCTGGGAGGAGTTCGACATCGAGGGCTGCGTAGAGGAGCCACGACGCGGGGAGCGGCCTCGTCGACCAGTCGGCCGCCGAATGCTCCTTCGCAAGGTGGATCCCGAGGAGCGACTCGACCACGGTGCCGAGGCCAACCCTCGGGAGCCCGGCGAGACGCGCGCCCAATTCCGTATCGAAGATGCGTTGGGGTACGAGCCCGACCTCCTTCAGGCAGTCGAGGTCCTGGCTCGCGGCATGGAAGACCCATTCGAGGTCCTGGATTGCCTCGTTCAGCTCCGTCATGGCACCGATCGCTGGTGGGTCGAAGAGGAAGGTGCCCGCACCGCGCCGGAAGACCTGGATGAGGTACGCACGCTGGGAATAGCGGTACCCGGATGCCCGCTCCGCGTCGACCGCGACCGGACCCTCACCCGCCGCGATCAGAGCGACCGCCTCGAGATACTCGTCGCGCGTCTCGATGACCGCGTACGTCTTGGGTTCGGCCGCCTCGGGGTTGGCATCCGTCATTGTGGTTCTCCCGTCATGCGTCGCGCGCCGCCCGGCGCGCTGAAAGAGACGCGACACCTTCGGCCGGCGGCAGGCCGGCGAGCATGCACAGTAATTCGCCCCAGCCCTCAACATGACTCGAGACGTCGGAGTCCTCGGGCGTCCACGATGCACGCAGTTCGATCTGGGCTCCATCGCCCTGGTCCGCGAGCTCGCCGTAGCCGGTCGAGAGAATCTTGGTTGCTGTGCCGGACGGCTTCGAGTAGCGCGCGTCACGAGCGTCGAGCGCATCGATGAGCCACGACCACGCGACATCCGCCAGGAACGGGTCGACACCGATGTCGGTCTCGAGCGGTGCCTGCACAAAGCAGACGACCCGGAAGACCCCGCCCCACGCCTCGGGAGCCTCGGGGTCGTGCAGCAGCACGAAGCGTCCCGTGCCGAGTTCGGAATCCTCGTCGTGCCGCGCAGGGGTCACATCAGCCGAGAGGGCGAGCGAGTACGGCGAGAGCGAGGAAGGCGAAGGGATGTCGTTGACGCTGAGCTCGGATCGGAACCTCGCCCGCCGAATTGAGTCCACGGCATCGCGGAAAGGAGCCGGGATGGGACCCGCTTCATTGTTCGGCACAAGTGAAGACTAAAGTTCAAGCGTGTACCTTGCACGCAGGCACGCCGCTCCCGCTCGCCCCTGGTGGCTCGCGGTCGGCATGCTGTCGGCCATCGGCCTCGGTGCGGCCGCCGTCGCGTTCATGGGTGTCGCCTCCTTCGTCGCTCGCCTCGTCGTGACGCCACCCCGACGCGCCACGGAGGACATGAGAATCCTCGATCATGACGCCGATCGCGGAACCATCACGCTGACACGAACCCCGGACTCCGTCATCGACGGCCGTTACGGACTCTGGTTCGACCGGGACTCCGGCTACGCCAAGGTCGGAGCCGTGATGGACGTGAGCGCCAACCGCGTTGTCCGAGAGCTCCATGCCGTCGAGGAGGGCACGCCACGGCGCGGCGCCAGATGCCGTCTCTCCGGCTGGTACTACCGCGATCCGGGCGAGCTCGGGGTTCCTTTCGACGAGGTCGACGTGTCGACGACGATCGGCGCCGCCCCCGCGTGGCGTGTCCCGGCACACGACGACCGGGGCAGATGGGTGATCCAGGTCCATGGCCGAGCGGTCGACCGTCGCGAGGTCATCCGTGCGGTCCCGGTCTTCCGCGACGCCGGCTACACCTCACTCCTCGTCTCCTATCGCAACGACGGACTTGCGCCACGCAGCGACGACGGACTCTACGCCCTCGGCGACATCGAGTGGCTCGACGTGGAGGCGGCGATCCGCTTCGCCGTCGACAACGGCGCCAAGCAGATCATCCTCATGGGCTGGTCAATGGGTGGAGCAACTGTGCTGCAGGCGGTCTCGCGTTCACGACTCGCACACTTCGTCTCCGGGATCGTGCTCGAATCTCCCGTCGTCGACTGGGTCACCGCGCTCGACCACCAAGCGGGGACCCGACGCATCCCTCGCGTTGTCACGGCGGCCGTCTACCGTCTGCTGACTCGCCCCTGGGGTCGCGTCGTGACGGGGCAGGCCGCGCCCATCGACCTGCGTCGACTCGACTTCGTGACGCGAGCGATGGAGCTCCGACTTCCCATGCTGATCCTGCACAGTGACGATGACCGGTTCGTGCCCAACTCGGCATCGCGTGCGCTGGCCCGCGCCCGGCCAGACATCGTGACGTTCCCCGAGATCACCGGCGCAGGGCACACGCGCGTGTGGAATGTCGACCCCGAACGATGGACGCGCGTGATCCGTGAGTGGCTCGATGCCCGCGTCAGCGAGCCGTCTTCTCGCGCACCTGGCGCTTGATCCGGGCGAGCATCCCGGTCATGCCGTGCAGCCGAAGCGGACTGATCGCCTTTGACAGGCCGATCGTCTGCGGAAAGTCGTTGGGAACGCCGAGTACCTCGTCGACCGTCAGGCCTTCGAGACCCTGCGTCAGGATGGATGCGAAGCCGCGAGTCGTGGGGGATTCCCTCGGCGCAGTGATGAAGAGGTGCACCACGGCGGCGACGTCGACCTCGACGAAGAGGTAGACGGGGGCCTGGCATTCCTCCACGCGTTCAAGGAGATCCGGATGCTCCGAGTAGCGAGCGGGCAGCTCCGGAAGCTCATTGGCGAACTCCAGCAGGAGAGTCAGCCTCTCCTTCTCTCCGACCTCGAGGAACTCCTCGCGGATGTCGGCGAGTGCCTCGGGGAGCGCGTGTTCAGTCACGCATCCGAGTATCGCATCCGACACTGGGGTCAACGCTGGGGGATGTCTCCCGGCTCATCGCCGATGACGATCGGCACGCGCACCGCCGAGCCCCACTCCGTCCAGGATCCGTCATAGTTGCGCACGTTCTCGATGCCGAGAAGGAAGGCGAGCACGAACCAGGTGTGGCTCGACCGCTCTCCGATGCGGCAGTAGGCGATGACGTCGTCGTCCTTCGAGATGTTCGCCTCGTCGAAGTACAGGCGCTCGAGCTCGTCACGGGAACGAAACGTGCCGTCCTCTGCGGCCGCCTTACCCCACGGGATGCTGACGGCCGTCGGAATGTGGCCCGCGCGCAGCGATGACTCCTCCGGGTATGCCGGTGCGGTCGTGCGCTGGCCCGAGTACTCCTCCGGCGAACGCACGTCGATGAGCGGCTTGCCGAGGTGGGCGATGACATCGTCACGATAGGCACGGATGGCAGAGTCATCCCGCTCGACCACCGGGTAGTCGGTGGGTTCGGGCGTGGGCACATCCGTCGTGTACTCGCGCCCTTCGGCTTCCCACTTGGCGCGTCCGCCGTCGAGGAGGCGAACATCCTCGTGGCCGAAGAGCGTGAAGACCCAGAGGGCATACGCGGCCCACCAGTTGCTCTTGTCTCCGTAGATCACGACGGTGGAATCCCGCGAGATGCCCTTCTCTGACATCAGTCGGGCGAAGCCCTCCCCGTCGATGTAGTCGCGCTGCACGGGGTCATTGAGTTCGGTGTGCCAGTCGACCTTGACTGCGCCGGGGATGTGGCCCGTTTCGTAGAGCAGCACGTCTTCGTCTGATTCGACGACGATGAGGCCCGGCTGGCTGAGGTTCTCGGCGAGCCATTCGGTGCTGACGAGGCGCTCAGGATGCGCGTATTCGGCGAACTTCGGATTCTCGTCTCGAGCGACGGTCATGGTGCCTCCGTGGTGCGTCTCTGCGGCATCCTGCCAGCGATGCGCGGGTTAACATGGGAATCTCCCCATGAAGACTGTAGGCGCTCGGCGTGCCCCATTGCAGCAGAGCGTAAGACTTCGACACGGGCTTCTTCGCCACCGATAGACAGGCTCATTCCTCTTGACCGTTGACCAGCCCTCTCCCGCCACGACTGCTCCCACGAGTCTCCTGCAGCGGGATGACCGACTCTCGGGCAGGGAGATGGTCGAGCACCTGGTGCCGCCTCGCCAGTTCATGCAGGCCTCGCTCGACAACTACCGTCCAGACCCCGACTTCCCCTCGCAGGCCGAGGCGGTCGCGGCCGTGGGCGAGTTCGCCTCGGGCGCTGCTCCGAAGCGTGGAGGGCTGTTCTCACGCAAGAAGAGCGATGATTCGCGGCCCGGCATCTACCTCGACGGCGGCTTCGGCGTTGGCAAGACTCACCTCCTCGCGTCGCTGTGGCACCGTGCGCGGGGGCGCAAGTACTTCGGTACGTTCATCGAGTACACCGCCCTCGTGGGTGCGCTCGGCTACTCCGACACGGTCAAGGCGCTGAAGGGCGCGTCGCTGATCTGCATCGACGAATTCGAACTGGATGACCCGGGCGACACCCGGCTGATGGCGCGGCTGCTCGGGGAGCTCGTCGCGTCGGGCACACGCATCGCCGCGACATCCAACACCCCTCCGAATGCGCTGGGGGAGGGCCGGTTCGCCGCCCAGGACTTCCTTCGCGAGATCGACGCGCTTGCGGGACAGTTCAACACCGTGCGCGTCGACGGCGTCGACTACCGCCACCGCGAGAATTCGGGGCACGCCGTGACCGTTCCTGGTGAGGAGGTCGCGGAGCGCCTCGCGAGGATCGAGGGGGAGACGACCCTCGACGACTTCGCCGCGGTGTTGGGACTGCTCGGGCGGGTACATCCGTCCCGCTACGTGAAGGTGGTCGACAACGTCGCCGCGATCGGGCTGCTTGATGTGCAGGCCTTCACGAGCCAGACCGACGCGCTCCGCTTCGTCGCGTTCGTTGACCGCCTCTACGACGCCCAGGTGCAGATCGTCGCGAGCGGAACCCCGCTCGACGAGGTCTTCCCGGCAGACATGCTCGCTGGCGGGTACCGCAAGAAGTACCTGCGCGCGGTGTCGCGCCTGATCGCCCTGACCTCGGGGCAGCGCGAGTAACGCTTCACGCAGTCCTCTCCGGGCGCCTTCGCAGTGGATGCGAGGGAGGCGGAAACAATCTGTTTACGAATGCCGTTCTGGCGTAACACAGTGGAAATATCCGGACACACCCGCCGAAACCTTGCCTCACGAAACTGGGCCGGTACCGACGCAGACCCGCTGACAGCGGGACCCGATGCTCGGTCGATCCTGATTCGAGAGAGGCAAAAGCTATGGATACCGGCGAACTGACCTGGGCCCTCGTGGCCACGGCGCTCGTGCTCTTCATGACCCCGGGCGTCGCGCTCTTCTATGGCGGTCTGGTGAAGGCCAAGAGTGTCGTCAGCATGATGATGATGAGCTTCGGCTCGATGGCGCTCATCGGCGTGCTGTGGATCCTCTACGGATTCAACATGTCCGCAACGACTGGGCCGTGGGCGTTCTCCGGCAACCCCTTCGGTGAGAACTTCGGCCTTGCGGGCCTCGACAACGACGGCCTCATCGGTGCCGTCTTCGGCTCGACCTTCGCGATCATCACGGTCGCGCTCATCTCGGGTGCGATCGCCGACCGCGCGAAGTTCGGTTCGTGGATGCTCTTCGCCGGCATCTGGGCCACGGTCGTCTACTTCCCCGTCGCCGCGTGGGTCTGGGGCGGCGGCTGGATCCTCAGCATCGGTGAATCCATCATGGAGGGCCTCCCCACCGTGATCGACTACGCGGGTGGCACGGCAGTGCACATCAACGCCGGTGCTGCCGCACTCGCGCTGGCGCTCGTGCTCGGTAAGCGCGTCGTGTTCCAGAAGGGCGCCCACAAGCCGCACAACGTGCCCCTCGTGCTCCTTGGCGCCTCCGTGCTGTGGTTCGGATGGTTCGGCTTCAACGCGGGTGCTGAGTTCGCCAACGGGCTCGCAGGAGTCGGCCTCATCGCGGTCAACACGCTGGGTGCCACGGCCGCCGCCATCCTCGGTTGGGCGATCGTCGAGAAGCTCAAGGACGGCAAGGCCACCGCAGTCGGCGCAGCCTCTGGTGCGGTCTCCGGCCTCGTCGCCATCACGCCTGCCTGTGCCAACCTCGACCCGATCTGGGCACTCGTGCTCGGCGTCGTCGCCGGCGCGGTCTGTGCCCTCGCGATCGAGCTGAAGTTCAAGCTCGGCTTCGATGACTCGCTCGACGTCGTCGGCATCCACCTCGTCGGTGGCCTCATCGGCACGATCTACCTCGGCTTCTTCGCGATCGAGACCGGCCTCTTCACGGGTGGCGACGCTGGCCAGCTGCTCGTGCAGGTTGTCGCGGCGCTCGGCGTGCTCATCTACTCCTTCGTGGTCGCTCTCGTGCTCGGCTTCGCGATCGAGAAGACGCTCGGCTTCCGCGTCAAGAACGAAGACGAGATCGCCGGCATCGACACGATCGTCCACGGCGAGGAAGGCTACGCGCTCGAGAACGCGTGACACTCCGGCATAACGGGGGTGCAGCCGTCGGCTGCACCCCCTTTCGCTGTGCCTGCGGCGCGCCAGTCCCCGGCTGCGGGCCTCACCCGTCCAGACAGTGCAGGATGCAATGGTGATCGATCACCTGTCGCTCCTGCTCGTGATGGGACTCGCGGTGATGGCAGCGCTCATCGAGGCGCTGCGGGGGAGGGTCGGCCGCTCGCCGGCGGTCTGGTCAGCAGCGGCCTGGTATCTCTTCTGCTTCGTGCCGCTTGTGCTGCTGGAGGAGGTCATCATCGAACTCCCCGCCATCACGGCGCACGACTTCGGGGGCGCAGCACCCCTGCACCTGAGTGCAGGCGCCTTCCTCTGGCTCATGACCAGGTCATCACAGGGACAGGGCGCGGAGGGCGACAGGGCACACGAATCGCCTACAGCGCGACCCCTCGTGCTCACCGTCGCCCTGATCGTCGCGTGGTCTTCTTGGCTGGTCGCGCTCGAGGGCGAACTCAGCAGCTTCACCGGCCCGCTCGTGCTGAACTGCGTGACGGCCGGCGTCCTCGGCGCGGTCACGGCAGGGGCACTCTCGCTGCGCACCCGCGACCAGGCGGCACAGCGGATGCTGAACGGCTCCTTGGTCGGACTCGCAGCCGCAGCCGCGTGTGCCGCATCCGTCTCCCTCCTCGCAGCCGCAGTCATCGGCGCCGTCGCCGCGTACCTTGCCCGGCTTGCCGAGCTGCGCCTGGATGGCGGGCCTGGGGCATGGGGTTCGGCACTGCGCGCGGCCGGCATCGGCGCACTTCTCGGGCTGCTCGCGATCGGAGTGGTCGACGACCGTGCCGGGTTCTTCTTCACCGGCCAGCCCACGCTCATGCTGGGGCAGCTCGCGGCAGTGCTCTCGACGCTCGTGCTGTCGATCGCGGTTGCTGCTGGCCTGAGAGGCGTCCTGGCGCTCGGGCATGCCCGGAGGGACGCAGGCGGCCGGGGCTGAGCGAAGCCGCTGCATGGGAGAGCCGGGCATTCGCATCGCGAAGAAGA